>ENA-OWPN01000060-OWPN01000060.1-human-gut-metagenome-genome-assembly--contig:-NODE-60-length-186535-cov-5.736637_pt1 | contig 186535 bp, 142 predicted proteins | sample MGYA00248266_ERZ651850 | MGnify/ENA primary metagenome ERZ651850 (study PRJEB26924, sample SAMEA4378296) | human gut metagenome | biome: human gut; feature: human-associated habitat; material: faeces... | reverse complement strand
CAACTGTATTTCGTAGATCGTATTCAAGCCGGAGATGTTGCGGTTCAGCATTTCCATCTGCTGCACGTAGCCACGTGAGTTTTGGTTGATGCCGTCTGAATTGTCTGTAATGCTCTTATAAGAGTTAAGCAGCGTGTCGGATACGTTGGTCAGCGAGTTGGTGACATGGCTGAAACGTTCCATGTTTTCGGACATGCCCGACAGCTGGTCCAGATACTTTTGGGTTGCTTCGGTCAGCTCTGCCATCTTGGAGATCTGTTCGGCGGCACCGCTCAGTTTCTTGATGCTTTCACTCAGGTTCTTTGTATCTTCTTCGCTGACATCGAGGTTGCCCAGTACGGACGCTCCGCCCAGGTCGCCTGTGATACCTGCTTTCTTGGTCGCACCGACATTTATCTTAATGCCTCCGCCCGCATTGTCGTCTTCGATGTTCTCGGGCGAGTTGATCAGGTTGGACATGCCTGTTCCGGCAAAGTCCGGACGGTCCATCGGGTTCTTCGATTTCAGGACGGGGAATACTTCTTCCCAGTGATATTCGTTTGAAGGATGTTCGAATGCAGAGATAAAGAACACCAGCGCTTCCACCGTCATGGCGATGAACAGGATCTGATTACCATACGGCAGGTGCAGCAACTTGAACATGGCACCTATGATTACGATAGATGCTCCCCAGCTGTAACAGAAGTTCAGTACTCTCTTTCCCATGTCGCTGGAAAGGAACATTTCGATTCTGTTTTTATATCTTCTATATTTTCCCATAATGTTGTATGTTTCTTAATTTATTTTTTTCCTTTTGAGCGGGAGAAACCGATCTGTGTACGTGCGCAACGGAAGCCGATGTATGAACGGGTCTCGTTTTGGTATTCGAATGTGCGCATATCCGAACGGATGAATTGTGCCACGTCTTTCCATGAACCGCCGCGTACGACTTTCTTCTTCATCGCATACGGGTCTTCTTTCGCTGCGTTGTAGCGGAGATCCGGGTTCATGTCGCTCATCTGGCTCGGTCCTGATTCGGAGTACATGGTAGAAGTCCATTCTGCCACGTTACCTGCCATGTCATATAAACCGAACTGGTTCGGGGCAAAAGAGCCTACGCGCGACGGGATCAGATGGCCGTCTTCCGTATAATTTCCTTTTCCGGGCTTGAAGTTTGCCATGAAGCAACCTTTGGCATTCTGCAGTTCGTCGGTCGACCACGGGTATTTGTTCTCGTTTTTTCCGGCACGGGCTGCATATTCCCATTCGCCTTCCGTCGGCAGGCGGAACGGCTCGATCGCCTGTCCGGCAGGGAAGTTCAGCGATTGCTTGAACATATCGGTACGCCATACGCAGAAGGCGGTAGCCTGTTCCCAGGAGACACCTACGACTGGATAATCGTCATATCCCGGGTGCTGGAAGTACATACGCATGTATGGCTCGTTGTAAGCGTTATTGAAGTCGTTCACCCAGCAGGTTTCATCCGGGTAAATGTTTACGATACGGGTGTGAAGGAAATCCCACGGACCGCTCAGCGGGCGGGTCAGGGTTTCGTTGATGATATTGCCGTCGTCGTCGATATAGGCAGTATCCTTTGAGATCGTAATCACCTCATTCGGATTTACCTGGATATCTGTGTTGCGGACGCGTTCGCTCGGGTCCAGGCGGTTCTTGCGGAGAGCGGCACCGGTGTAGTCATACCATTCGTATTTGTAGACCATCTGCTTTTCGTCCAAGCGCTTTTCGCCGGTGATCGGGTGTACGTAGTAAACGCTCTCGATGGCACGCAGCTCATCCTCGTTCGCCCGTTTCCAGGGGATCGGACGGCTCCAGTCCAAATGCGGAGTGACAGGTTCTCCATACCGGTCTTCGGTGATTTTGAACAGGTCGTTGCCACCATAAGCAGGGTCAGCCAGGCGTTCGCGGATGATAGAGTCGCGCACCCAGTAGACAAACTGACGGTATTTGGCATTGGTTATTTCCGTTTCGTCCATCCAGAAAGCGTCAAACGAAACACCTTTTGTTTCAGGATTGATTCCCCACAAGGAGTCTTTGTCTGCCGGTCCCATTTCGAACGAACCTCTTTTGATCAGAACCATGCCATAAGGCGAGGGTTCATTAAAAGCCACTGACCGTACCCCGGTAACTTCTCCTCCCGCTCCGGAAAGGGATTTACCACATGAGGTAAGCAAGGCTACTGCCATAAGTACTAATAATACTTTTTTCATATACTATAATATACGTACACTTTTATGTCTGTTCTTTCCTGTTTTTGTCTTCTTCAACTTCAACTGGTAGCGCACCAACACCTCGTGGCTACCGGAACTCCCTTTCAGCATGGCGGTGGTAGGGAAATCGTAAGCATATCCAACCTGAAATCGACCGAATGTGGCTCCCAATAATACTACTACCGACTCGTTTATACGCCAGGAAAGACCTCCGTTAAACATTTTATTATATACCATCCGTGCGGTGATATCCGCCTGGAAGCTTTGCATGTCTGTCTTCAAGAAAACAGAAGGCTGTAATTCATACAACGGGTTCCTGAGCTGAATATTGTATCCGCCTGTCAAATTTAATCCTGTAGAAAGAAAAGTATAAGCATTTTCTTCGAATTGCATTTCCGGGGCGGTGATATGGGTTGCTGCAAACCCGAGGTAGAAATGCTTGTGGGTATAGTAAATGCCGGCATTCACATCGAGAGCCATTGCCTGTACGGAGGTGCGCGGAATGGAGGGGTCCTCCTGCTGGTGGTAGTCGCTTTCGGGAATATATACTTTTGTCCCGTCGAAGCTCTTATTGAAAATACCTCCCTGCAGACCGACACTTAGCGTACCGCCGAATAATTTCTGTTTATAGGCATACTGGAAGGCTACTTTGGTGTTCTGGAACAATCCGATGCTTTCCGAGTTGACCACCAGTCCGATACCGTGGTTGGTGCTGCCCAGTTTCAGGGGCATATCGGCGATCACAAAGAAAGACGTACCCGCATGGGGCATGCCGATCCATTGCTGGCGGAAGAGGCCGAGCATGTTCAGGTCTCCCGTCGTTCCTGCATAGGCGGGGTTGTAATATCCCAACCCCAGGAAGTACTGGCTTAACTGCACATCGTCCTGGGCCCGTACGTTCATCGTGCAGGTAATCAATGCGATAATAAACAGGAAGACTCTCTTCATCTAAACTATAACTAACAAGGTGAAAGAAGTTTCACCCCTACAATAACGCGGCAAAAGTACATAAATTGTATTTCCCGCAAAAAAACAAACGAGGCAGGGGACTTCGCAAGCCCACTACCTCGCCTATATTTCAATACTTTGTGTTAAAGCACATCAATATTCCTCTTCGTTGAAGAAGAAGTCTTCTTTACTTGGATAGTCAGGCCAGATATCTTCCATGCATTCGTAAATCTCACCTTCATCTTCCATTTCCTGCAAATTCTCAATTACTTCTAACGGCGCACCAGAACGTTGTGCATAGTCAATCAATTCATCCTTGGTTGCAGGCCAGGGCGCGTCTTCCAGCTTCGAAGCTAACTCTAATGTCCAATACATAGTCATCTAGTATTAACAACCACCCGAGGGCAGTCAGGTTCTCAAATTTTCCGCAAAAATAAAACAATATTTCTTAGTTGCAAGTATAATCCCAAATAATTTCTTTGCCATTATTCTTTATACATTCCTTGCGGGCCAGAACAAACAGATAATCAGAGAGTCTGTTTACAAAAATAAGTACAGGCTCTTCCACCGGATTTGTTTCGGCGAGGCGGTATATCTGACGTTCTGCGCGGCGGCAGACGGTACGGCAGACATGTGCCAGCGAAGCGGAACGGGTACCGCCGGGCAGGATGAAATTTTTCATCGGGGGCAGTTCGCTGTCCAGCCGGTCGATCTCACGTTCGATGTGTGCGATGCTTTCGGGAGTGACCTTGCTTTCTATTTTCAGTTCGGTTGTCTCCTGGTCGGTAGCCAGGTAAGAGCCGATGGTGAACAGTTTATGCTGTATAAAAGAGAGGAAATCGATGTCCGCCTGGTCATCCAGTGACGTGACAAGCAGGCCGATGAATGAATTCAGTTCGTCGATCGTTCCGTAACTCTCGATGCGCTGGTGCGCTTTCGATACCCGCTGGCCTCCCACGAGGGATGTTTTTCCCTTGTCGCCGCCACCGGTATAAATAAGGCTTTTTTTCATATACTTCTTTTTTAAATTATCAACATTCATCTATCTGTTCTCTACCGTCAGAAGTAGACTATATAGTCACGCTTGTGCAGCTTTCTGTTAAAGAAGACGATCCCCATCGAGTAGAGGTCGACCGTAACCGTCACCTCGGGATGGGCGCATACCTCTTTCCAAAACTCCCTCATCTTACGGCTTGTCTTGATTCCTTCAAAAACAAAGATCGTATCGTTATGGATATGCTTTGTACATTCATTAAACAACCAAACGTTGTTCTGTTGTTCATAGATTGTATTAAAAAATACAAAATCGACTTTCCCCATGTCTTCGAGCGCGCGGGGAAGCAGCTCTTTATAGTTTCCCGTGCGCAGGTCGATCGGGTTATGTGCCGCCTTTTCGAAGGCGATCCGGGCGATGGACGCGAACTCCGGGATGTTTTCAAGGGCGATGCATTTCAATCCGGGGGCATAGGAGGTCAGATAGAGGGTGGACAACCCCATCGACGGCCCCAGCTGAAGGATGTTTTGCGACTTGAAATAGTTCGTCAGGCGGAAAAGCAAGGCACCGTGCTTGGGCTTGATCGCCTCGCGTTCCACAATCTCCCCGATCGTACGGCGACGGAGCTTCCCTTTCTGTTGTCTGTCCGGATAGGTTATGCTATCGTCGCGGAAAAGCAGCTGCTTCCGGATCAGTTCTATATCGTAAAAGCTATAATAGGAGCAACGTTCTTCTATCACCTTTGTTATCAGGTTGAAGACGAAAGGCGAGTGCACTCCGTAACCGCGGCGGTAACGTATGCCCCGGTATAAAAGTACACTTTTTCGTAAGGTATTAGCTTTGGGTATGATCTGCATTTCTCTTTTTGTATTTGTCACACAAAAGTAAGATATTCTTATTTATTGGCAATAATTAGCATCTACAGATTCATGCCGGAAGCAAAAATCATTTCATGGTGTATTGTACGGATGCGGCGGGAAACGAATCGTATGTAGCAAGGAATATCGTGCTGAGTAAAGACGGGGAGACTGGGGAACACTAATTGTTTGCTTGTTTTTTAAGGCAAGTAATCTGTTGCCGACACTGTCGGCAACAACTTTCACCGGCAACCAGACAACAGGATGTCCGGTATTCCATACCGTGATACCCTGTTAGTCATCCGCAATAAAGGCAGTACCGGGGAGAACTACGCCGAATTGCTTCAAGTCTACATTGATCAATGCCATTTGTTCCGGTAACATGTTCAGAGGAGACGATGAGATTTGCTGCCATGTGTATCTTTTTCCCGTATAGGCCGATTCCCGTGCCATGACGGCGGTTAAGGCAGATGTGGCAGCCGTTTCGGCTATATTCAGTACTGTCCCTTTCCGGATATGATCGACCAGCATGATGTGTTCAAGCGTATACATGTCGTGTACTTTGAATTTCGCCTTGGCTGCTTCCGCATCGTATTGCCAGATTGTTTCCCCTTTCCTGTTACGGATGGAGAAGTCGCTGCTGTGCCACGAGCCTTTTTCCCCTTGAATGACGATTCCGGCACCATTGTCACAGCCGTCTATCCTCCGGACCATTCCTTCCAGCATTACTCCGTTCTCATATTCGAAGTGCATGCTGAAATTGTCGTATACATTGCCTATATTCTTACGAATCCTGGAACCATAGGCAATGACATTAACCGGTTTGAGTTGCGTGAACCAGTTGAAAACATCTATCCAGTGGACCAGCATATTGCTGATTTGGTCGCCGTTCACCCAGTTCCAGTTGAAATGTCCGCGGATCATATATTCCATATCGGTCCATTCCGGACGGCGAACGATATATTGGTCACGTCCTGTATGATAATAGGCGTATCCCGATATAATAGAACCGATAAGTCCTTCCTGTACCTTTTGGTAAGAGGCGACAAACGGCCGGTCGAAATGGTATTGCGTACCGGGCAGGATGTTGATACCTGTATTCACCGCTTGTCTTGCCGCGGCTACGAACGTACGGTAACCTGCCGGATCGATGGCTGCCGGTTTTTCAACGAATACGTGTTTTCCCTTTTCAATCGCATATTTCATGTGCCCGGGATGGAAGCAGTTGGGGGATGCGATCAGCACAAGGTCTATCGGTAGTTCACACACTTTTCGATAGGCATCGAAACCGGTAAAGCACATCTCATCCGGGATACGGACGTTTTTCCCATCCTTCAGCCGTTGTCTCCCGGCTTCCAGTTTATCCGGAAAGAGATCGGCCAGTGCAACGATAGACAGGTCGTTTCCTGCATCGAGAAAGTTGAAAGCTGCTCCTATGCCTCTTCCGCCGCATCCGATCAAAGCTGCCTTGATTGGTTTCCCGTCGATCGCTTTGTCCGGTAGTTCGGGTATATAGAGTTCTTCGACAGGGTGTAACGGCACCTGCTTCCCCTTTTCTGAGCAAGAGGTAAATAGCAGACCGGAACCGAGCGTACTACTTAAACCGATAGTGGCTACGCCGGATAAAAAGTTGCGTCTGGTCAGTTTCTCTTCTGGTTCCATAAGAAAGGATTTAATGGGTCATTTTAATCAGCGTCTCGTACATCGTGTTCAGTTTATCGTTGCGTGTACGGTTTATCTCGGCAATTTCTTCATCATGGAGAAAGCCTTTGTTCAGGGTAAGGAAACGTTTATCCAGTTTTCGGGCCTCGATGATAAGAGGTTCGAGCTCTTTGATAAATGTTTCCGCCTGGTTCCGTTCAAACCGGCTGGATTCGTATCTGTTTTCTATCTCTTTGAATGTCAGGTATTGTACGCGCAGGTCGAACATTAAGCGCAGATGTTCAAACTCTGGTATGTTATTCTTCGGTTTTAGGGAAGCCAGTTGTTTTTGTAGGGCGATGGCTTCTGCTTTTACCTCTTTCACGGATGTACCTTTCGGGTCTTTTCCTCTGACGATCGTTTCCTGCGGACTTTTTAATATCTGCCACATTCGTTTACTTTCTTCCGGAGTGAAGCCAAAACGTTCCTGTCCATATTTCACGACGAAGGCTTGCGGGTCGATCGGTTCTTCATTTTTGAGAGACTCTCCATAGGCGGCAACTAATATGCGGAAGCCCGAAAGCGGATATACATATCTGACAGGAAACATCCCGATGACTTCCCAATTGGTGTCGTAGCTGAATCCGTAAGTGCCCGATGTGGACCAGGATGTCATAACCACTCCCTGATAACCGGCTTTACGGGCGTAAGGAATGAATGTCTTTTGGTTATTGAAATGCTTTTCCCACTGGGTCAGATAGATGTTGTCGGGGTGGCTGCGTATGGAAGGTGCTCCCCAAAAGGTGACTCCGGCATTGAACAGGTTATCCATATTTCCGAAATGGTCGCGATCCCATCCATAATTCCAGTCCACATAGATGATGTCTTTAGGCAATTCATGCAATGCTTCCGGATATTTCAGGATAATATCCGCCCATAAGACGGGTTGCTTACCCATCGATTCAACGATCTCGCACATGGCTTTCACGTAATCGACGAATAATTTCGATTTACCTTCTTTCCGGACTTTCTCTGCACAGGCTTTACAACTGCCCAGTAGATAAGTCTCATCTCCTCCGATATGGAAATAACGGGAGGGGTGCAGCTCTGCCATTTCTTTGAAGACTTCCGTGAATACTTCTTTGCATTCGTCTATCTTCATGGGACAAACCTGGGAAACTTCTTTCCTGTCCTCTTTCAAATGAGCATACCGGTCGTGGCGGAGGATGTATTCGGCATGCCCGAAGCAATTCTGCAGGGGAATGACATCGATGCCGAGCGTTGAACAATAAGAGACGAATGACCGGACCTCTTCGCGGGAATAGGCATATTTGTTGGAGATGGTGGCATGCTTATCATAAGGATAAGAACCTTCCCATTCCATAATGATCGTATTGATTCCGAATTCAGCCAGTTCCTTCGCGAAGTTCTTGAGGGCGGGTATTGTCATTACCTCGCAACGGAGGTCGATGTGAAATCCTTTGATGGCAAAATCATGTTTATTCATCGCCAAAGGCGATGAATAAACAGACGGACATAGCAGGAAGAATGCCAGGAAGAGTATACCTATGGTCTTCAAGCTGCGTATAGACTTAATGAATGTATTTTTCATATTTATATTTATTTGTTAGTCATGTGCTTACATGGTAGATAAACCGGATTCGGGAACTTCTGCCAATGGAGTTATGTTTAGTTCGGCACCTGTATATCCGGGATTCTGGTTGATACGTCCGGATGAGTTTCCGTCGATATCATTCTGTGGTACCGGCCACCAGATATGATAAGGGCTCATTTTAAATTCAGCGCCGTTCAGTGCCTTCACTCCTTTATTGTAGAAATTACCTCTGTCCATGATCCGGTCGTAAAAATAGTTATTTTGTGACAATGTAGACATACTATAGCTCCGACCTTTGTAATCTGATTTGCCGGTTCTTGCATACAACAGTGCAATACGGGTCAGTTCTATTTTCCTGTTTTCCTCATATAAAAGTTCACGTGTGCGTTCGTCCAGTAAGGTTTCCATATTTACTTCTCCCGGATTTAGCGGTGCTGCACCGGCACGGGCACGAACGATATTGATGTCACGCGCTGCTGAAGCCGGATCGTCTTTCCAAAGGTAGGCTTCGGCACGCAATAAATAAGTCTCTGCCAGGCGCATGACATACATATCCGAATAGCCGCCGTTGTACTGGGCTGCTGTGGAGGCATCGGGTTCTTCGATGTAGAGTTTATAATGTGCCCATTCTCCCCAGTTCCTCAAGGTGTCGATACATAATAATTGTCCGTCGTCGCTCCACAAGCGTATTGGCTGATGGTAGTACGGTGTACCTTTCAGGTCCGGATTGTTATAGACAAGATCTGTCATTTTCATCCAGTTTCCGGGGGTATGGCGCAGGTCGTTGCTGTCGTCCCAGACGGCATTGGAGCTGTACCATGTCAGGCGGCAACGTCCGATGCCTCGTCCGTAAATACCATTATAATCCAGTTCCGGCTCTTTCAGGCGTTTGTCGGACATACCCGGTTTGCCGTCGGGAGTTTGGATACGATTGGTCGTGTTGGCCCAGAACGGGAGAAAGTTACGCATAGCCAGTGTCTTTTGGGATGATTTTGCTGTCTGGTATTCATATCGGTCCAGTGTTGCCAGTAGGACTTCTTTGTTTTCCGTGCTGTTTTTATTCAGCGGGCGGTGCAAATCCCAAAGTACATTTTTGGTGTTGTCAGTAACGTCAACGCCGAAACGATTAGTCATTAAACTGTAACGTCCTCCGTCGATAACGGCATTGGTTGCTTTTATGGCTTCATCAAAATCTCCGAGGGTCAGGCAGATTTTGGCTAGCAGATGATAGCAGGCTCCTTTGGAGATGCGTCCTCTGCTATTATCTTCCGCAACCCATTGAACTGCAAATTCCATATCCGATTTGATCTTCTTCAGGATACCATCGCGTTCCACCGAACATAAGTTGGTAACGGGAGTTTCCACCTCTGTGAAGATGGCGGGAATATCATTGAATAACATACAAAGCCGGTAGTAGCGGAAGGCTCTGTGCCATAATGCCATACCCAGGATATTGTTTCGTTCGCTTTCGGATTCGTATGTCGCATCGTCTATTCGGGTTATTACGGTATTGGCGTAACGTATGCCGAGATAATCGTTGGTCCAGTACCAGTACATACGGTTTGTCTGGTCCCAGTTATTATTTGCTGTCGGCAGGATCTTTTCATTCAGGTTCTGGGCGGGACCGGAGATATCAGTCGTTCCCAAAACGCATTGCTCTGAAAAGATCATAGCGGTCAGTATGGGAGAATGTTGTCCTACGAACTCTTCCCGCAGTAAACGATCGCATGCCGTAACGGAACTCAACATTCCTTCTTTATCGATCAAGGTATTTCCCGGAGAGTAGAAAGACAATGGATCCGGATCTAACCAGGATTCGCTACAACCTGTTGCCAGGAGCATTGTTGTCAGGATAGCATATATTATTTTTTTCATGACTGAATAGTATTATTTAGTTAGACATTAGAATGTTACATTGACACCCAGTGTATAGGTGCGATTGGTACTGCTTACGGTATTGGGGCTGTCGGCGTTGTATGCTTCCGGGTCATAATATTCCCAGTCCGGAGCCCAGCAACCTACATTCTTGATCGTTCCGTAGATGTTCATTCCCTCTATTTTGAATTTGTTCAGGAATGATTTAGGTACGGTATAGCCTATGGATATATTATCCAGCCGGATGAATGACAGGGAACGATAGAAGTTCGCTCCGATATTCTTGTCATCCGAATATAAGCGGGCATACTCGTTGGTCGGATTTTCCGCAGTCCAGTAAGGGATCTTGAAATAGTTGGTCTTTGTCAGTGTACCGGCTTCGAAATGCTTTGCACGCTGGTAAGGCGCTTTATGTCCCCAATAAGAATAAAGCATAAAGGACAGGTTCCAGTTTTTAAACAAGGTGAATTCGTTGCGAAGGGTCCAGCGGAAACGCGGTGTTTTGTATCCGATAAACTCCTTATCGTTGTTATCATAGATTTTATTGCCGTCCACATCCTTGATCTTCATATCTCCTGGGCGAAGACCATATTCAGCAGCCTGTTCGGCTTCATTTTCCTGCCATACACCGATAACGTTGTATGTCCAGATGGAACTGATATCCTTTCCGATGAACCATTCGTTCTTGATATCGTCCATCTCTTTCCGTCCGATGACATTTCCGTTGTCGTCAAGTACATTTTCATAATCGCCGTACAGATGGTTTACTTTGTTGCGGTTTAAAGAGAAATTAAATGTGGTATTCCACTGGAAGTTCTTTGCATCGATATTCAAGGTCCTCAGGGAAAGTTCAAAACCTGTATTCTGAACTTCGCCCAGGTTGGCCATAACTTCACCGAAACCGATTGTTTCCGTGAGGCTGCGGTTGATCAACAGGTCGGAAGTAACCATTTTGTACACGTCGATATTACCGGAAATGCGGCTGTCGAGGAATCCGAAATCAAGACCGAAGTTAAAGGAACTGGTTGTTTCCCATTTCAGGTCTTTGTTTGCCATTGTGCTTACGTATACGGAGTTGGAGAGGTCTATATTACCATTCAGGGTCTGATAAATGTACTGGTCCGTTTTCATTTCAGCTAAAGCTGCGTACATACCGATATCCCTGTTTCCGTTTTGTCCCCAGGATACACGCAGTTTACCGAAGTCCATTGCGGGGAATTTGAAGAACGGTTCTTCTGAAAATACCCATCCGAGAGCAACAGAAGGAAAAGTCGCATGCGGATTGGATACGCCGAATGCCGAATAACCGTCCCGTCTGACGGATGCTGTAAGCATATATTTTTTGTCGAACGAGTAGAACAAGCGTCCCATCAGGGCATCGCCGGTATTTCTGGTGTCGTTGCTGGAGATTGCCGGTACCGTACCTGCCTGCATTCTGTGATAACCCAGTATGTCGCTGGGGGCAAATTGCTGAGTAGTCTGTATTTCCTGCCAGGATTGGTTTTCTTCAGCATTCTGTAACAAGGTCACTTCTACCTGGTGTTTTTGGGCAAATGTATGTTCCCAACGGATCAGGTTATCCACCTGCCAGTTGTAGGACATTTCACTTCTTCGCTCCGCATCTCCGCCGAATGATTTCCATACAGGATGTTGTGAAGAGCGGTGGTTCCTGTAGTTGTACAGCAACAGGCGGGGAGAGAAATTTACCTGATAAGAAATACCGAACGGCAGTTTTATTTTGGCATACATGCTTCCGGTGAAGGAATTGCGTATCGCCGAACGGTCTATGAATGAATCGTTATAAGCCGAGTTAATGGAACTGGCATTGTCTATACCTGTCGGATACAGCATCGGGTTACCGTCTAGATCTGTCGGAGTGGAATAGGGAGTATTCGCCCATATCTGGTTCACACTGCGTGGGATAGCTCCCTGGTCACGATAAGAATATTGTACATTGACACCGGCTGACAGCCAAGAGGTTACATCGAAGTCCAGTTTCAGCCGGCTTCTATAAGATTTGTATTTATCGCCGATAACAATACCTTCATTGTTCAGGTAACCCAATGACCAGTAATAACTGACTTTATCTTTCTTTCCTGAAATGTTGACATTATAATCTTGTCGGAATGCTTTCTGATATGTTTCATCATACCAGTCGAATGTTCTTCCGGCAAAATAGTTGTCAAGCTCCGGTTCGAACAGTCCCAGGCGGACGAGCCAGTCATAGGTGTAGTTGCCGGTAGTGGGACGATAGGAGATCCAGTCTTCCAGGGTTACACCTGCCGGAAGGTTGTTGGGGTCTGAAAATTCTCCCGGTTTATGATCTTCGAAGATACTTTCCTGCACATCTTCGCGCCATGCAAGGTATTCCTGTGGGTTGTAAACATCCATCTTCTTCGCGAGGGTGGAGATGCCGACGCTGGCATTGAATTGGACGGTAGGTTTTTCAGCCGATCCTTTTTTCGTTGTGATCAGCACGACTCCGGCTGCAGATTTGGCACCATAAACGGCTGCCGAGCTGGCATCTTTCAATACGTCGATTTGGGCGATATCGTTCGGATTGATTTCATCGAGGCTTCCGTAGTAAATAATACCGTCTACCACCAATAAGGGTTCGTTGCTGGCTTTGATCGAACGTTTTCCGCGAATCTCCATGCTACCGCCGCCTTTCGCTGAGTTATCGAGTCCGATATTCAAGCCGGCAACGTTTGCCCTAAGGATATCCTGAACGGTAGCGGGACGTTCTTTTTCCAGTGAAGTCGCTTTTACCTGGGTCACGGCACCTGTCAGGTCTCTTTTCTTTTGTACACCGTATCCAACCACGACAACCTCTTCCAGATTCAGGATCTCTTCTGCCAGGCTGATGTTGAGTGTCTTTTGCCTTTTTACAGGGACTTCCTTCGTTACGTACCCGATAAAGGAGAATGCCAATACTGCATTTTCATTTGTAACGGTTATGGTGTAATGACCGTTAACGTCCGTTATAACTCCGTTGGTAGTCCCTTTTTCCATTACATTTACACCGGGTATCACTTCTCCTTTGTTGTCGGTGACGATACCTGTGACTGCTTGTTTTTGTTGAGTGGCAGAAGGAATGTTATTTGTCTCTGCTGCAAAAACTGGTACTATGGTCATAAGCAGGAAGGCCATAAGTAATAGATCGAATGCCAGTCTTTTTCCATTGTTGATTTTTTTCATACCATCGTACTTTTAAGATTAATAAACTTCCTAATTTTTCACCAGGGATAATGCTTTATTATAAATATCTTTTGTATTTACCGGTTTGCCGCCTTGCCGTATACTTTCATTGGCTGTTTCCATGAATGTGTATATCTCTATCGTTTCTGACGGGCTGACGGGGGCTTTGCCTGTCCGGAAAAATGTGAGGATCGATTTTAATAGTCCTTCATACCCTTCGTATCCTCCGGCAGGAACAACTTTCTTTTCACAAATGACCGTACCGCCATAGGAATGAGAACTGTTCCTTAGTCCTCGAAAAGTCCCTATGCGACCATCTTCCCAAACACCTACAGCGACATCGGAACCTTCATTGGAAGTACATGTGACGGATTGGCATCCTGCTCCCATCAGGGTGTATAATATTTCTACTCCATGGATCCCGTACCAAAAGAATCCCGCATGTGAAGGTTCGTTTGTACAGGGTGAATAGCAGTCTGCTCCGACAACCTTTCCTTCCGGGCCGTTTCCGTTTCTCAGTTCTGAATTTCGTGGAGAGAAACGTAGTGCCGAAGAGGAGAATATGGGCACTTGTTTTTCTTCCGCCAGTTTGTAGATTGCCAGAACATCGGAAAGACGGGCAGCTACAGGCTTGTCTATGAACAACGATTTACCGCTTTTTATGACTTCTGTTGCCTGTTCGGGATGTAAGGTCCCGTCGTTTGTTTCCAGTAAGACACAGTCTACCTGTTTTAGTAGTTCTGCTATGGATGAGGTTATTTGTATTCCATGACTTTTAGCTGTCTCCGTATATTTAGGTATGCGGTTGTAGCTGGATTCGATCGTTTGCGATCCGTAGGGATAAGCGGCTACTATCTTAAAACCGACGTAATCGGGTGCCTGGTTCTCTCCGTTGATCAACTTAATAAAAGCCTCGGAGTGGGAGGTGTCTAACCCGATAATGCCCAGCCTGATAGTCTCCTGTGCCTGGAGTCCGAAAGCTGTGAGCAATTGGAAAACAAGTAGTAATAGTACATTTCGTTTCATAGGATTATCTTTTAGGAGTTATTATTTATTATCCTGTATTTCTCTGGTAAAAGAGATGCGCTGTCCATATCCAGATATAGCCGGGCATTTTCTTTATTGCGTAGAATCGTAGATGGATATTTTTCACTTACCGGAGCGTACAGTGTGTTGTAGATAGCCTGTGCCTTTGTTGTAGCCGGGACTATGCAAAAAGTATATGTAGCCGACATCAGGACAGGGATGGTGAGCGTGAATGCCTGATGAGGAACTTCGTTAAGTGATGGAAAACAGCCGTCGTGCACTTGTTGTAGCCTGCATTGAGGAGCAAGGTCGACCACTTTCATCCAGGCTTTGTCGTTGAAATCGGCTACATGGGGATCGTTGAAAGCGATATGTCCGTTCTCGCCTATTCCCATGCAGATAATATCGATTGTTCTTTCGGAAAGTAACCGGGTATAGCGCTCGCATTCCTGTTCGAAATGGTCTTTTGTCATTTGTATGTAGTAGACCTGTTTGAAGTCAACTTTTCTGAATATATGTTCTCCCAGGAAATTTCCGAATCCTTGCGGGGCATCCGGCTCTAAGCTGATATATTCATCCATATGAAAGGCATTGATCCGGTTCCATTCGATCGTGCTGTCGGCAATAAGTTCTGCCAGGAAATCATTTTGGGAAGGAGCGGCTGCAAAGATCATATTGATTTCGTCTTTGTTTCGTAATAACTCACGGATCGTTTGTGCGACATCCGATGCAGCGTTCGTTCCCATAGATTGCCTGTCAGTGAATACCTGTACAGTAAGCTTGTTGTTTTTAAAGTGTATCATTTTACTTTTGTTTTTATTTATTTCTTTAATGACCAGTTCATAATGCGGTATCCGAAGACGGCGTACCAGATCAGATATATATAGCAAGGTATTAATACCCAGTAGCCGGTTTGCAGGGATGTTATATCTGCCAGTTTGCCATAGACAAGCGGGAGGATCGCATTCCCGCAGAGGGCCATGACCAACATGGATGAACCTATTTTGGTGAAACGTCCCAGATTACGTATAGCATGAGGCCATATACCTGCATAAATCAGTGAGTTGGGGAGTCCCAGGGAAGCCAGGAACCAAATGGATAGACCAGCATTATGACCTAACAAGGAAATGTTCGTATGAGCGAAAATAACTCCGAAAGAGAGGAGCAATCCTAATACTGTACAGACTATCAATGCATTTTTTTGTGAAATATATCTGGGGATCAAAACTATTCCCAACAGGTAACCCAATATAGTTGCTCCGAGTGTGTAGGATGGGAAGAACTTGGCATCCAGCAGGCCGACTCCCATGGAACCTGCATAGCTGATGATCGTATCTATGGCTACGACTTGTGTTCCGACATGTAGGAATAATGCCAATACTCCAAGTATCAGATAAGGAAACTGGAAAACAGAGGTCTTATTGCAGTTGGCGGTCGCCACCTCTTCATTCTCTTCTTCCGGGTTGATATCGGGTAGTTTCGATTTATAGATGAATAGACCGATAAACAGGAGTAAGAGACTGAGTATGCTGTAGGGAAGTATGACTCCACGTATCAGTTCATTGAGGGCTGCCTCCTTGGCTATCCCGCTCAACAGTCCTGATTCTACGGATTCCAGGATATCCTGGCTTTTGCCTAGTACGACTGCTGCAAATATGATAGGAGAGACTATACCGGCGAATTTGTTACATACCCCCATTATGCTGATACGACGGGCAGCTGTTTCAATGGGACCTATAATAGTGATATAAGGATTGGCTGCCGCCTGAAGGACCGACAATCCGGTTCCCATAGTAAACAGACCGGTTAGAAAAATCCAGTAAGTCCTGTTCAATGCTGCCGGAATAAAAAGCAATGCGCCTGCTGCCAGGCAGAAGAATCCGTACATCATTCCTTTTTTATAACCGGTTTTTTTCAGTAAATAGGCTACTGGGACCGACATGACCAGATAGGCTATATAGAAGGCGAACGTAACAAAATACGATTGGTAGTTCGTTAATTCACAAGCTATCCTGAAATAAGGAATCAATATAGAATTGACCCATGATACAAAGCCGATAATAAAGAATACGACACCGATGATGGCGATTCCGATTATGACATTTTGCTTTTCTGTTGTGTGATTGTTCTCTGACATATAAACTGTATTTATAATTTCATTTCCCAGCCTTCCTGATAGTTTCTCGACCAGTATTTATCTGCTATCAGCTTGTTTTTGATATGCCCGTTTTCAGGATCGGTTTCCAGTCTTTCTCCTGAGCGTTGGGCGATGTTTCCCAGTTGTACGAGAAGCGTGCTTATATGTCCGGATTCTATCCCGGCATTAAGTTGCTCTCCTTTTTTGATCGCATTAAAAAAGTTCTGGATATGAATGGCATCCAGTTGCTGTGCCGGATCCATTCGGTTACGCGGGTCAGTCTGTATTTTACTTTCTACTTCGCGGAGAACCTGGTTTTTATGATCCATGATTTTATAATGGTTTCCGCCTCCTATCAATAGATTGGCTTTTTCCCCGTAGAAAAGTGCACCGACCGAGTTCCCCTCTATTTTGAAAGAATTACAGGAATGCCCCTCCCATATCATTGATTTCTTTCCGCCAAAGTCCAGGTTGATAACCTGTGTATCGGGTGCTTCCCAGTCATCCTGGTAATAATAACGTCCTCCGGTCGATTGTACGTTAGTCGGATAATCGAGTTCCATGCCCCACCGTAACAGATCGATCATGTGTGTGCCGTTATTCAGAGCTTCTCCGGTACCCCATTGCCAGAACCAGTGCCAGTTATAATGGATGACATTATCTCTGTAAGCGGTACGTGGAGCAGGTCCTTGCCATAGCTCCCAGTCAAGCCAGTCAGGGACGGAGGCTTTTTCCCCGGTTCCGATGGGTGCCCGGTTGTTCGTGTACCATGATTTTCCGAAAAAGACATTTCCTATGGTTCCTGCTTTAATCTCATTGATAGCTTCCACAACATTAGGCCATGAACGGCGCTGGTTTCCCATTTGGACTACCTTATTGTATTTTTGTGCTGCACGAACCAGTATTTCGCCTTCTTCCGGTGAATGGCTACATGGTTTTTCAAGATAAACGTGCTTGTCTGCCTTCATCGCCAGTAAGGCTGCCGGAGCATGCCAGTGGTCGGGAGTGGCTATCACTACTGCATCCAGATCTTTCTTTTCAAGCAACAGACGTAAATCCTTATATCCTTTCGGAGTCGTATTGCTGATTTTGGAAACTTCTGCAATACATTTGTTTAAAGCTCTGGAGTCGACATCGCAAATGTGTTTTATGATGCAGTTCTCCTGTTTGGCAAAATTCCTTGCCAAAGCGGCTCCACGGGAATTCACTCCTATACATCCTATCTGAATCCGGTCGTTCGCTCCTACTATGTTCGCATAGCTTTTCGCACTGAATTTCGGCAACACGCCACCGAATGATAGCATAGCTGTTCCGGCTACTGCTCTTTTTATGAAATTGCGTCTTGTTGTCATATTGCTTAATTTTAGTAAATCTCAATATGACAAATTTAGGGAGATGAATTATTCATTTTTACCCACTTGCCGAAACAGAATCCTCAAAATACGTCAAATTTGATAAACTGTATTTCCGTTTATGAGAGTGCGTGTTATCTTTATCTGATCGTCGAACAACAGGATATCTGCCTCTTTTCCTGTCTCAAGGGAACCCATTCTGTCATCCATATGCAGGATACGGGCGGGCGTGGCTGTCATCATTTTTACAGCATCCGTTAAGGGGATTCCGGCAAGCTGCACCATCGTCCGGATAAGGCGGTCGGCTGTTGCTACACTGCCTGCGAAAGCACTCCTGTCAGGAAGTTTGGCAACGCCGTCTTCTACTATTACGGTTTGTCCTTCTTTTAGGCTTCCCAGCTTGTATTGACCTTTTGGCATTCCTGCTCCACGCATGGAATCAGTTATCAGGGCGATCCTGTCGGTTCCTTTGAATTTGTAAATGAGTTGAAGCAGGCTTTTAGGAAGGTGGATACCGTCTGCAATGATCTCGACATCCATGTCGTCTATCAGGAATGCGGCTTCTACGGCTCCTGCATAGCGGAGGGCGTTACGACGGGTAACGGTTTGCATTCCTGAATAAAGATGGGTCATCAGGGAATACCCGGATTTATGAGCTTCCATCACTTCCTCACAGATTGCGTCTGTATGCCCGACGGAAGGAATTATTTGTTTTTCACAGAGTAATTGACCTAATTCCATAGCACCGTCCAGTTCCGGAGCTATGCTCCAGCGTACAATGTCGTCTGTGGCATTCAATATCTTGGTATAATGTTCCGGTGCTGGAATCTTTAGGTTTGCCGGGTCTTGTGCTCCCCGCTGGTTATAAGAAAAATAAGGTCCTTCCAGATGGAGGCCCAGGAACTTTGCTCCGGTTTTATTCTGTTTCCGTGCTTCACGGAAGACTTCAAACGTATGAAAAAGCTCTTCATCGGGGCAAGTCAGTGTAGTGGGTAATAAGGCGGTTGTACCGTAACGTGCATGTGTGTTAGCCACAGTCAGATAAGCTTCTACTGTTCCGTCCATAAAGTCAGCGCCTCCGGCTCCGTGGGTGTGCAGATCGATAAAACCGGGGGAAACATACTGTTGTTTGGCATCGATGACTTCACTAGCCTCGTTATATGGAGGTTGACCTTGCCCTATATCGGTTATTTTACCGTTTTCGATAATGATATAACCATTATCGAGGATTCCGCTCGAAAGGATCAATTTCCCGTTAGTGATGATTGTCTTAACCTCTTTTCTACTGTTTGATGATGATATTGCATTCATAATAGTGCTGTTTTAATGTTCAAACAACACAAAGTAAGCATAAAAAATAAGCTCACATGGTACCGATTGCGAAATAAAAACCTCAAAAAACGAACGCTTCTTCATAAAGGGTCGACTTTGTTTTATTTGTTTTTAGGGGTGAATCGTTTCCGATATTGGAGAGGAGTCATTTCTTTTGCTTTGGTAAAGATACGGGAAATATTTTTGTAGTCAGTGAAGCCTGACCGGGTTGCAGCCTCGATCAGCGGCAGGTCGGTAGTGATCAGCAGGTCGGCGAATTTCTCTATGCGGAGATCCAGAAGGTATTGGTATACGGACGTTCCGGTTTCTCGTTTAAATTTCTTTTCCAACACTCGTCTTGAGAAAGGTATTATTTGAGTCAGTTCATCGACTGATAAAGGATTCTGATAATTATTGTCGATGTATTGCAGTAGTTGTTCTATATGTCTGTCGGATACGGCAAAACGTTCCGTAGAGGCACGGGGGACGATCCGTACAGGTTTTATTATAATATCGACCGGCGCAATGATCTTCTTTTCTATAAACTGATGAAGTAGTTTTCCTGCTTCATAACCGCCATTTTCTATATCCAGTTCAATGGACGATAGTTGAGGATCGGAGATATTACATAATAATTTATCATTGTCTACACCCAACACTGCGATTTCTTCGGGAATGCTGATATCATACATCTTGCAGACTTCGGTGATTTGTAGGGCATAATAGTCGTCACAGGCAAAAAGGGCTATCGGCTTAGGTAGGCTTAGTAACCATCTGCTTACTTGTTCGACATCAAAACTCCATTTTTCACTGGGTACCCGTTTCCGGTTATTAAATTCATAAACCTCATACCCCTTGTTGCTGACGATCTTTTTGAAGCCTTCGCCACGTTCACGTCCCCACACTGTATCTGTCAGACCATAGTAAGCAAATGATTTATAGCCTTTATGCAGGAAAAAATTAGCAGCGATGACACCTGTCCCGAAATAGTCACCCGTCAGATTGGAAATACCGGAGCTTCGTTCTTTGTAATTTTGAACGATGATCGGTATATTTAACTGGTTTAAAACAGATAGGTCTATATCCGAGAACTGGGCGATGATTGCGTCCGCTCCCCATTTTTTTGCCCATTCCACAACTCCTTCGTCGCCATAAAGTTCCCGGAAATACAAGGGCATTCGGTAAAAGGCCCATGGACCGACTTCCCTTGCATATCTAACGACATTTTCCAGAAGCGACCGGCTGTAGCCACTGGAAAAATCGGTTAACAGAAGTATTTTTATCATATTGTGGTGTTTTTAAAAACTAGCTTTCTCCGGTTCCGGAGCTACATAGGTCAAAATCTGACCGCTTAGTTGCAGGAGGGATATTTCGCATAGCTTTGTCGAATATTCTGATATGGACTGCCGCTCTTCGGCTTCCAGCAGGCTTATCTGGGCTTCACGAAGCTCGATGCCGGATAACTCACCCAGTTTATAGCGGTCGATTGCGATGCGATGGTTTTCCAAAGCTACAACGACATTCTCTTTCTCTAGATTCCACAGACCCAGGTTATTTTGGTAAGCCATCCACAGATTACTCATGTCGGCACGCAGGCCCAATTCCAGCTCCTGTTTCTTCAGCTGGCTGTTTTCTATCTGGATACGTGCATTACGACGTTCGCGGCGGCGGTTCAGACCGTCGAACAGGTTCAGACCTACCGTCAGGCCGTAGTTCAGCCCCAGGCGTTGCTGCAAGTCGGTGGCACCCACCTCGTACCAGTTTGCGGTATAACCGTAGCCCGCATTCAGCTTGACATACGGGTAGTCGCGGCTCTTCACCTTTTTATATTCCAATTCGGTTAGCGTCTGGTTCTTTTGGGCGATCAGCAGGGAGGCATTCGAAGCCAGCGTGCTTTGCCACAGGTCCACTTCGTCGAGGAAGATGTTCGGGCGTATCACCGAATCTTTCAGGGCGATCTGCTCGTCTATATTATCGAGTGCCATCAGCTCGTTCAAGCGGATGCGGGAAGTATGTACCACCTCCAGCTGGTTCAGCACATTGGAACTGTCGGCGTTGAAGTCCACCTGTGCCTGCTGCAGGTCCATGCGCGAGCCCGAACCGATGTGATAACGCTCTTCCGCAATACGGACACGCTCGCGGGAAAGGTCGAGGGATGAACGCAAGTTCCGTAAACGGATATGCTGGCGGATCAGGTTGTAATATTCGCCCGAGAGCGTGGCTACGAAATCCTCTATCGTCAGGCGCGTGTTCAGTTCGCCCATTCGTTGAAGTTCTTTCAGCCGTGCATATTCCGCCTGGATACCGAAACCGTCGAATACCGTCCAGTTCACGTTCAGCCCGATGTCGCCGGTTTCGTTATTGACACCGTTCTGTTTCTCGGTCGTACCGTCGGCTAATTTGTTGCGGTTGTTATTGATCGAGCCGCTGAACCCGCCGCTCATATCCACTGTCGGCAGGTAACCGGCATTGCCCGGTGTCGCGTTATTGTCACTGATCAGTTGCTCGTTGCGTACGATGCGGATGGAGTAGTTACGCTCCAGTCCGGTTTCGATGCATTGTTTCAGGCTGTATATCTCCTGTGCCTTTATGCCCAGGGAAGCAGAAACAGCCAGTATCATGAATAAGACCTTTTTCATATCTTTTTTGCTCTGTCTGTTGAAATAAAACTATACATGGCAGGAACGATGAACAGGGTAAGGAATGTCGATACCAACATACCGCCCACTACGGCAATACCCATGGCAACACGTCCCTGTGCTCCTTCGCCTGTCGCATATACCAGCGGCACCAGTCCGAGGATAGTAGACACACTGGTCATCAGGATCGGACGCAGGCGCTGTGTGGAGGCCGAACGGATCGCTTCCGCCATACTCAGCCCCGCCTCCTGGCGCTGGTTGGCAAACTCCACGATCAAGATACCGTTCTTTGCTACCAGACCGATCAGCATGATAATACCGATCTGACTGAATATATTCATCGTGATACCCGAATAACTCATAAAGATTAAAGCTCCCGCGATAGCCAGCGGCACGGTGAACATCACCACCAACGGATCCTTGAAGCTCTCGAACTGGGCGGCAAGGACCAGGTAGATCATCAGCAATGCCAGGATCATGGCAAACATCAGACTGGAAGAACTTTCGCGGAACTCTTTCGATTCACCGGAAAGGGCTGTCCGGAAACTGCCGTCCAGTGTCTCTGCCGCGATACGGTCCATTTCGTCCAGACCGTCACCGATGGTATATCCTTTGTTCAGACCGCTGGAAACCGTTGCCGAAACGAAACGGTTGTAACGGTATAACTGAGGCGGTGCCACGTCTTCATGCAGTGTCACCAGGTTATCCAGCTGGATCATCGAACCGTTGTCGCTGCGCACATAGATCGACTTCAGGTCGAGCGGCGTGTTACGCTGCTGGCGGTTGATTTCGCCTAGTATCTGATATTGTTTACCATTCATATAGAAATAACCCATACGCTGCCCGCTCAATGCATACTGCAATGTCTGTGCGATGTTGCGCGTGCTGACCCCCAGCGAAGAAGCCTTGTCGCGATCGATCTCGATACGTGTCTCCGGCTTGGTGAACTTCAGGTTCACATCCGCCATCTGGAAGACAGGGCTTTCGTTTACTTTCAGCATGAATTCAGGCAGCTTTTCCGCCAGCTTTTCCAAACTGGGTGCCTGCAATACATACTGTACAGGCATACCGCCGCGTCGTCCGCCAAAAGTAGACTGCTGCTGAACGAAGGCGCGTGCCTGCGTTTCCTTACGTACGGCTGCCGACAGCTTCTCGGCTATCTCCATCTGCGAACGTTCACGCTCTTTAATATCCGGCAGGATCACGCTGATATTGGCGTTGCTGCTGGAAGAACGGTTTGTCAGGAACTTACGCTCCGGGGCGATGGAGTCGGCGAGTGTAGCGATCCGGTCGGAGAAATCGCGGATGAACTCGAAAGTGGCACCTTCCTGGGCACGCATATTGATGGATATGGAAGAGCGGTCCTCCAGCGGCGACAGCTCGGAACGGATCGTTTTCCAAAAGTAGCCGATCGAACCGAACATGATGACTACTATAGGAATAGCCCACCATTTATGGCTCAAGAAATAGTTGAGTGACCGGGCATAGATATTGTTCAACCCTTCGAAGAAAGGTTCGGTTTTTACATACAGCCAGTTCTTCTTTTCCCGTCTGCGAAGCAATTTGGTTGCAAGCATCGGCGTGAAGGTCAGGGCGACAAACGAAGAGATCGTCACCGAACCGGCAATCACGATACTGAACTCCTTGAACAAACGTCCCGTCATCCCCTCCATAAACACAATCGGAAGGAACACCGAAACGAGGGTTACCGTCGTCGAGATGACTGCGAAGAAGATTTCTTTCGACCCTTCTATACCAGCCTCCTTCGGATTCATGCCTTGTTCGATGCGGACATAGATATTTTCCGCCACCACGATCGCGTCGTCCACCACCAGTCCGACTGAAAGAACGACTGCCAGCATGGTCAATACGTTGATGGAGAAACCGGAGATATACATCACGAAGAAAGCACCCACCAGCGACACTGGAATTACCACGCAGGGAACCAGCGTCACGCGCCAGTCACGAAGGAACAGGAAGATGATCAATACTACCAGTGCCAATGCCACATAGATCGTCTCTTCCACTTCGGCGATAGAGGCGCGGATGAAACGGGTATTGTCGTAGATCATTTCGATCGAAACATCTTCCGGCAGGTCTTTCTTCAACTGCTCGATACGGTTGTAAGCCTCGTCGGCAATCTCGATATGGTTGGCGCCCGGCTGAGGAACGATCACGCAAATCACCATCGGTTCACCGTTCTTACGCAGGATACTGCGCAGGTCTTCCGGTGCCAGTTCTGCCCGTCCGACGTCTTTGAAACGGACGATATTGTTGGCATCTTCCTTGACGATCAGGTCGTCGAACTCTTTTGCCGTATGCATCAGCCCCAGGGTACGGATAGACAGGTCGATCGTATTCCCTTCGATGCTACCGGAAGGCAATTCCACGTTTTCCGCATCCACGGCATTCTTTACGTCCAGTGGGGTGACGCCATAGCCTGCCATCTTGATCGGGTCGAGCCACAGTCGCATGGAGTAACGTTTCTGTCCCCATATATCCACACCGCTCACATTCGAGATCGTCTGCAAGCGTTCTTTTACAGTCAGTTCGGCTATTTCACTCAGTTCCATCAGCGAGCGCCGGTTGCTTTGCACGCCGATCTGCATGATGGGAGTCGCATCGGCATCTGCCTTGGCTACGGTTGGAGGGTCGCAGTCGCGCGGCAGATAACGCTGGGCACGCGATACCTTGTCGCGCACGTCGTTGGCTGCCGTTTCCATATCCACCGACAGTTCGAACTCGACGGTGATACGGCTGCTACCCTGGCTGCTGACACTGCTCAGGGAACGGATACCCGGGATACCGTTGATGTTCTGTTCCAGCGGCTCCGTGATCTGGTTCATGATAACTTCGGCGTTGGCTCCCGGATAGGACACGTTTACCGAAATAATAGGCTGGTCCACACTGGGGAACTCGCGAACCCCCAGGAACTTGTAGCCGATCATACCGAACAGCAGGATGATAAGCATCATTACCGTCGAAAGTACCGGCCTGTTTATACTGGTTTCCGATATATTTGCCATAGGGAAATTTAATACAGATTATCAATAGTAACATTCATGCCGGTCCGGAGCTGCATCACGCCCGAAGTGATCAGCGTGTCGCCGGGCTGTAAACCTTTGAGTACCTGTACGTGACTTTCGGTACGCAGGCCGATCTCTATTTCTGCCGGGTCGGCTACTCCGTTTTTGTAGAGATAAACGACGTTCTTGCCCATTTCCGGGATCAGCGCCTCGCTCGGAATGGCAAGTGCGTTCATGATCTCGCGTTTGGTGATCTCGACAGAGGTATAACGTCCGGGGAAAATCGTTTCGTTCGTATTCGGATAAGTGGCGCGTACCTTCAGGGTACGGGTTGTCATATCCATTTTACTTTCGACGGCATATACTTTGGCATTGTAATCGCGCATGATACCGTCCGAATCTTCCAGGCGGAAGACGATCGTCGTCCCGTTGCTCACGTCGTTTGCATATCTTTCAGGGATGGAGAACTCGATCTTCAACGGCGATATCTTAGTCAGCTTGGTAATGACGGTAGTAGGAGACACATACGCCCCTTCACTGACGGAACGCAGACCGATGATGCCGTCGAAAGGCGCGCGCAGTTCGGTTTGCAGGATGTTGGCCTTTACGAGATCGATATCTGCCATCAGTTTCTCATATTCGGTAGTCACCTGCTCGTAGGCTTCCTGGCTGACCGCGTCTTTTTCCAGCAAGGTGCGCTGGCGGTATACCCGGTCTTTTGCCAACGGAATCTGGGCTTCCAGTTTCCGGAGCTGTGCCTGCAGGGGTTTGTCATTGATCTTGGCAAGCAGGTCGCCGGCTTTTACATGCGTACCTTCGGTGAAATAGATATTCACCACTTTTCCGGACGATTCGAAGGATAAGTCTACTTCTTCGTCGGGAATGATACTGCCTGTACTGATTACTTTGTCGGTCAGCGATTGAAATTTCAATACTTCGGCGTTAATGTTCAGCACCTGTTTACGTGCACTTGTTCCCGGTGCGGGTGGTACAACGGAATCCTTGCCGGATGCTGTCAACTGGTTTTTAATCTGTGGATAAGCAATCATCCCTGCAATCATCAGGAAGATCGCGGCGGTAACACCCCACTTCACTCTCTTCGTCATATTTTCAATGGTATCTACTTTAAAACTTATCAATAGGCGTGTAAAGATACACAACAGAATCAAAATATAGACAAGAGGGAAGGAAAAAGGTTTAATGCGAAGTGATAGAAATATGCAACCAACAACGATACTTTTGCCTTAGCGGGAATAGTTTCTTCCGGGGGAAACAAAAGTTTCTCTCGAAGGAAACTATATTTTCTCTCGGAAGAAACAGTATTTTCTCCTGGAAGAAACTGTATTTTCTCTTATGGGGACGGATATGATGTAAAAGGCATATGTTTTACCAATACAGTATCACTCCGGCGATTCCTGCCAATGCGATCATCAGGATCGGGTGAATTTTGAACTTCCAGGTGAGGATAAAGGCGGCACCGAAGATCAGGAAACTTTTGTAGTCGATGAAGTTCTCCTTGTTCATCAACAGTAAGGCGGCAGCTGCTATCAGTCCGACTGTGGCAGGGCGCAGGCCGGTGAAAGCGGCAACGACGTATTTGTTGTTCTTGAATTTGGCAAAGAAGTAGGAAATGATCAATACCAGTATGAATGACGGCAGACACACGGCAAATGTAGTCAGGCACGAACCGAGAACAGCCATGAACGGCGAGTATCCGGCATTATGAATGGCTGTGTAACCGATATAAGTCGCACTGTTGATCCCGATCGGTCCGGGTGTCATCTGCGAGATCGCCACAATATCCGTAAACTCCTGCAGGGAAATCCATCCATAGCGGTCCACTACATCCGCCTGTATCAGCGAGAGCATGGCATATCCGCCACCAAAACCGAAGATTCCGATCTTCAGATAGACATAAAGTAACTGTAACCAGATCATATCAATTCTTCTTTATCTTTAAACCATACACCAATCCTCCGGCAATAGCGGCCAGAATGATCCATACCGGCGAAACGCCTCCTATCCAGATAAGCAACGCGGCTGCGATGGGGATCAGCATCGAAACATAATTCAGCTTGATGGAACGTGCCGTAGTGATACAGGGAACAGCGATCAACGCCACAACAGCGGGACGCAACCCCTTGAATATTTTTTCCACCCATTCATTGTCCTGTACCTGGGTAAAGAACGTAGCGATCAGCAGGATGATCACGAAAGACGGCAGAATCGTACCCAGGGCGCAGACTACACTTCCCATACTTTTTTTCAGTTTATAGCCGACAAAGATGGAGATATTTACTGCGAAGATACCCGGTAATGACTGTGCGACGGAGAAGAGGTCGATGAAATCTTCTTTGGATAACCAACCGCGGTCTACGACTTCCCGCTGAATTAGCGGCAACATGGCGTATCCGCCACCTATCGTCCCCACGCCTATTTTGAGGAACGTAAGAAAGAGCGTCCAATACATAATCTTCTTTTTAATCGGGGACAAAGATAGGAAACTTTTTTCAGTTGACAGTTGTCCTCTGTCAACAGTCAACTGCTTAGTCGAGCCAGGGCGAAGGATTCAGCTTCGTTTTTTCTTTCCAAAGCTGGAAGTGGAGGATCGTGGCATTACCGCTTTCCGTGTCGGTGAATATCTTGCCGATTGCCTGGCGGGTGCTGACCTTGTCGCCTGCCTTTACATATACCTGGCTTAGGTTACTGTAGACCGTCAGGTAGTTACCGTGGCGTATGATGACAGAGTTGTTGTAGCCCGGAACCACGAATACACGGGTCACATCGCCATTGAATACGGCGCGGGCATCTGCTCCCGGAGTAGTCTGGATGTCGATACCGCTATTGTTGGTGCGTACATATTTCAATTCCTGGTGCTGTTGCTCTCCGAAAGTGCCGACGATGGTATAACGTCCGGCGACAGGGAACGGCAAACGTCCGCGATTGCCGGCAAAGTCGTCGGAAAGTTTCTTTTCCGCCCGGGTCATGGCATAACCGCCTTTTGTATCGGCTACACGCTCTTCCTGTATAGGCTCTTTGGCTGGTGCTTTGCCTTCGGCTTTCGCCTTTTCACGGGCACGGCGTTCACGCTCGCGGGCAGCCTTTGCTTCGGCTTCGGCACGGGCTATCTCTTCGGCGATCTGCTTTTCGATCTGACGGTTCAAGGCATTCGCCTGCTGTTGTTTCTTACGGAGTTGTTCTTTCAGTTCCTTTTGCTTCTTACTGAGTTGCTGTACTTCGACCTTCTGGTTGCTCTCTTCGGTCTGGAGCTTTTTACTTTCCTGTTCGCGGGTGCTCAGCAACGCATTCTTTTCGGAACGTGTTTTTTCAAGCTCTTTCTGCTTGAGTGCTATCTCGGTTTGCTTGTCGATGATCTCGGTAGCCTGCTGTTTTTGCCAGTCGGCATATTCGCGCAGGTAACGCATGCGGCGCATGGATTGTGCGAAGTTGTCGGCAGAGAGGATGAAAAGTAGTTTGTCCTGTGAGCTGCGGCGTTTAAACATACTTTGCATGGACTTGCCGTAGTTGTCACGTTTGCCGCCCAATTCTTTTTCCAGCCTGGTGATTTCCTGGCGGGAAGCAACGATCTGGTCATCCAGTTCGCCTACCTCCTGATTGAGCAGGCTGATCACTTTCTTTCGGGAAAGGATCTGCTGCGAAAGCAGGTTCAAGCGGTTGAGCGAGTTTTGTGCCGTCTGGGTAGTCTCTTTCAGCAACCGGTTTGTCATTTCGATCTCCGCCAACGCCTTTTTACGCTGTTCTTCGAGCTGTCTCACCCGGGCTGACTTCTGACCGAAGGCGGTCAGGGCAGCTAACGTGAATATGACAAACCAAGTGTATTTCATTTCTATTTCTGACTGTTACTGATTGACTTCAGGATCTGTGCAAAGGTAATACGTTTATATTTAGCCGGAATGGAAAACTCCAGATTAACCGGCACATTTGTCTGTATGCGGGAAAAACGGAAAGCGATTCCACCCTGAGAGGAGCCGTTAGCCAGCACATTTACGTCCATCAACTGCGGGAACGGTTGTCCGTCCGTCACGCGGAAGTCGGCATAATCCCATTGCAGGGCATACTGTTCGGACGGGTCGGTGATGTAGGTTGAGAGCAACTTCTCTTCGCCGTCGGCAAAGAAAGTATAAAGCAGTCCGAGTGAATCCTTGATCCGGATCTCAGCCGTCGATCCTTCCTGGTTCAGCTTGAAACGTTTGAATTGTTTCGGTTCGATAAACTGCTGTCCCGGCAGGAAAATATGGTTGGTGAACAACGCCTGCAGGTTGTAGAAGTTGAACTCGATCGGAGTCTGTCCTTTCAGGTCGGCATAGCGTTCGGCTACATAGCGTTTGTTCATACGGTCTACCACCTTTATGCTGTCGACTGTAAATTCGGCACGGAACACTTCGATACCCAGGAACGGCTGGACGGATAACTGGAATGCACTGTCTTTGACCATCTTCAGGTCCACACGTGAACTCATGTTATTTTTAGTGCCCTTCAGCTCCGCATTCAGGCGGGCAGTCATCGTATTGAACTGGAATGAGTGCTCTTCCATCGCTTCAAAAAATTCATTGTGCGCCTTGGCACCGCCGGAAACAACCGTTCCGACCTTTTTCGACGATTTACAGCCCGACAGGACCAGTAAGAAGCATACGGCTATCAGTGCCGGCAGTTGTACTCGTGTTAGGAACGGGATTCTCATTTGGCTTCCTCCTCTTCGATATATTTGCCTTCAATGATCTTGCGGTCGAGTGTCTCGCTCTCTTTTCCCATCTCACGGGCTTTCTTCCATTGGGCGACGGCACCGTCCTTATCTCCTGTCATGAACAGGATGTCTCCGTAATGGTCGACCAGCTCTGCGCTTTTGGTCGTGTCTTTTTCCAATGCACTTTCGATGTATATTTTGGCAAGGGTATAATTGCCTTGTACGAAGAATATCCAGGCGTAGGTATCCAGATACGTCGCATTGTCCGGTTCGAGCTTGATGCACTGGGCACTCATGCGTTCTGCCTTTTTCAGGTCCTTTTTATCCAGCGAAAGGAAGTAGGCATAGTTATTGAGGACAACGATATTATTGTCGTTATATTTCAGTGCCTCGTCGTATGCCTTGTAGGTCTGGTCCATTTGTTTCATCTGATAGTAGATATCGCCGATCTGACCGTAGAAGTCGGACTTTAACCGGGGATTCTCTGCCGGGATGATATTGATGCCCGCATAATAGGTATTCAGGGCTTCCTGGTATTTCTCCTGCTGATAATAGGCGATACCCAGGTAGAAGTAATATTCGGGAGCGTCCGGGAAGAGTTCCTGACATTTGGTACAGATACGGATCACCTCCGGAATATCTTCGGCCTTCAACGACATGTTCAGCAGTTGCTGCCAGGCTGCGGCGTTTTCCGGCTCCATCTCAGTGACAAGCTGGAACTGGAAACGGGCTTCGTCCGTCTTTCCCTGTGCGATCAGCAGACTGCCGTACATCTGTTTCAGGTCGGTATCTTCGGGATGCTGCTCCAGTAATGTCTGGAACAGAGCATTCGCACTGTCCGTCCCTTTCTGTGTCTGCTGCAGTTTCAGGATGTAACGGGAGAGGATGGCTACTTTGGTATCTACATCCAGTTTCTCGTTGATCAGGGCGTTGCGTATCTGTGTTTCGGCAGCGTCTTTGTTGCCGGTTGCTTCGTAGTAGTTCGCCATGGATACGATGTAATAGGGATTGCCCGGATCGATCTCATACGCTTTGTCGTAATACGAACGCGCTTTTACCGTATCGTTCTTCTCCAGATGCAGGTCACCGAGAATGATCTGGTAACGCGCCTCCATCGGATATTTGGCTGCCAGTTTCTCTATTTCTTTGAAAGCGGCGTCCGATTGTTCCAACTGGTTGTAAAGCTTGTATTTCTGCATGGAAAGGGCTTCATTCATGCCGATGGACGATTCGAGGGCATTATACGCATCGATGGCTTTGCCGATCTCGCCTTCCTGTGTCAGTGCTTCTGCCAGGTAGTAATTCAGTTCAGTCTTTCCGGGAAAGGCTTTCACCAGTTTCTCATACTCATCGGCAGCTTCTCCGTACATACCCAGGTTGCGGCTGATCGTAGCCAGTGCCATCCGGTAGGTAAAGTTGTCCGTGCTGTTGGCAACGGCACGCTGCAACATATCGACTGCCTTTTCCGGCCGGTTCATCTGCACATAGAACGAGGATAGTTCGTAGAGTACAGGCGATGCCGTCGAGTCGATGGCGAGACAATAGTTGAATGCATCGAAAGCTGCGTCGAATTTTCCTGATGTCTTCAGATTCAGCCCTTCAAGGAAGAAATAATCGAATTTTCTCCGTTCAGCCTCACTCAATCCGTTTGCCTTGGTGGGAGTTTCTTTCCGGGTTTCTTCCGCATGTAGCGGGTGGATTCCGGCGAGCAGGAAGAGTGAAAAGAGTATCCCGTATATTACTTGTTTCAGCATATGTTCGTTTTCTATATTATTCTTTACCGGTATGTCCGAAACCTCCGGCACCGCGCTGCGTATCGTCGAGCATTTCCACCGGCTTCCAGCTTATCTGGTTGTAGGTGGCGATCACCATCTGGCAGATACGTTCTCCGTCGTTTACGGTAAAGGGTTCGGATGAGAGGTTCACCAGGATGACGCCGATCTCGCCGCGGTAATCCGCATCGATCGTTCCCGGAGTGTTCAGCAGGGTAATGCCGTGTTTCAGTGCCAAGCCGCTGCGGGGGCGCATCTGTGCTTCATAACCTTCCGGGAGGGCAATGTATAATCCTGTCGGGATCAGTTTGCGTTCCAACGGTTTCAGCACTACGGGCTCTGTCAGGTTTGCACGAATGTCCATGCCGGCAGACAATGCTGTCGCATAGGCAGGGAGAGGGTGATGGGACTTGTTTATTATTTTTACTTCCATTTGTTCTTATTTGTTTGACGGACAAAGATATGGAAAAGTTGATAGTTGACAAGTGACAGTTGACAGTTGTTTTAGCTTGCTATATATTGTTAACTACTCCTTTTCTTATCTGTCATCTGTCAACTGTCAATTAATCCAGTCTCCGTTCTCTTTTATTAACTGAACTAAACGTTCTACAGCATCTTCTTCGGGTATGTTTTTCAATACGCACTCCTTGCCTTTATACAGGCTGATCTGTCCGCGTCCGGCACCGACATACCCGTAATCGGCATCTGCCATTTCGCCCGGGCCGTTTACAATACAGCCCATGATGCCGATCTTCAGCCCTTTCAAATGCGAGGTCGCTTCCTTGATGCGGGCAATGGTCGTCTGCAGGTCGTAGAGTGTACGTCCGCAACTCGGGCAGGAGATATATTCCGTCTTGCTGATACGTGAACGGGTTGCCTGCAGGATACCGAACATATAGTTGTCGATAACAGGAGCTTCAAGCTCATGATTATGAATCATGATACCGTCGCCGAAGCCGTCGAGCAACAAGGTGCCGAAGTCAGCCCCCGCTTTAAGCTGTAAAGACTCCTTGTCTGTTTCGTGATAGTCGCGGTGCAGGATGACGGGGATATCGCAACCGGCAGCCAGCAGCTTGTGCATGGCGGCACGCTGTGAACCGACACCGTTCCGATGGTGGGTGCTCAGGACTACTACGGCAGTTTTATCTTGTTTCAGTATCTCCAGTGTTTGGTCCGTCAGGTCGTTGTAGGTCAAGCGGATGAATTTCAGCGGAGCGTTGAGTTCTTTCATCTCTTCTATCTCGGAAGCGATGAAGTAAGGATAGACGTTCGGACGTTCTTTCCAAAAATGAGCGTCTACCAGGAGACGGAATGTATCGGGCAGATTGTCCGGATCTTCCTTTCCGATGTAGATATAATCGGGCAGGGATGAATAGTCGATTTCAAAGTCGCCGTTACTGCGGTCCGAGATAACGACGGGAGGGAAATTACCTCCGATGCCTTCCGTCACACGGCTGATGCGGCGTGAGGCTGTCACCGGATCGTATCCGGGAGCGGGCGAGGCAATGATCGGTCTGTGCTCCCGGCGTTCCTGTATATAGTCCGCCAGTTTACGGGCGACAGGTATTTCCGCTTCGGGATCTTCGCTGAGGGATACGCGGATCGTATCGCCTATCCCGTCGGTCAGCAGGGTACCGATGCCGACGGCACTTTTGATGCGCCCGTCTTCGCCGTCACCGGCTTCGGTCACACCCAGGTGGAGCGGGTAGTGCATGTCTTCTGCGTCCATCGTGCGGACAAGCAGACGTACGGTGCGTACCATGACGACCGTGTTGGAGGCTTTGATGGAGATCACTACATCCGGGAAATTCTCATCCCGGCAGATGCGCAGAAACTCCATGCAGGAAGCAACCATTCCTTCCGGAGTATCACCGTACCGGCTCATGATGCGGTCGGACAGTGAACCATGATTTACGCCAATGCGGATGGCGGTGCCGTGTTTTTTACAAATATCGAGGAAAGGGACAAAACGGTCGCGTATCTTCTGCAATTCGGCGGCATATTCTTCGTCGGTATATTCCAGAAGGTCAAATGTCTTTACTTTGTCAACATAGTTACCGGGGTTGATGCGCACTTTCTCCACCTCTTCGGCGGCTGCGTCGGCGGCCCTGGGGTTGAAATGAATATCGGCGACAAGCGGAGTCGTGTATCCCTGGCTGTTCAGTTCTTTCCGGATCTCGCCCAGGTTACGGGCTTCGCGTTCACCCTGTGCGGTGAAACGTACATATTCGCAGCCGGCTTCGATCATACGGATAGCCTGGCGGACAGCTGCTTCGGTATCCATCGTGGATACATTGGCCATGGATTGGATACGTATCGGATTTTCGCCTCCCAGCGGCGTGTTTCCTATATTGACAACAGATGATTTACGACGACTGTAGTTAAAAAGATGTTCCATTTCTTTCAGTTGACAGTTGACAGTTGACAGTTGACAGTTGACATATTTGCCGAGCGTGAAGCCCATCTGTCAACTGTCACTTGTCAACTGTCAACTAGTTTGTTTTGTATTTAAAAGATACCTGAGCCAGCTCTTCGTTGGCTTTTACGATCTTTTTCTTCAGATTTTCCTTGTAGTCGGCCAGCTTACCCTGGAGTTGTTCGTCTCCGACAGCAAGCATCTGAACGGCCAGGATTCCGGCATTTAATGCTCCGTTGATACCGACAGTGGCAACAGGGATTCCCGGAGGCATCTGTACGATAGCCAACAGGGCATCCATACCGTCGAGTGTGGAGTTGATGGGCACACCGATTACCGGAAGGGTAGTCATGGAGGCGATCACTCCGCACAAATGTGCTGCCATACCGGCTGCAGCAATAATAACTTTGATACCGCGGTCTTTGGCTCCTTTGGCAAAAGCTTCCACTTCAGCCGGAGTGCGGTGTGCAGACAACGCATGCATTTCGAACGGAATCTCCATCTCGTCCAGCAGTTTGGCTGCTTTTTCCATTACGGGCAGATCGGAAGTACTGCCCATGATAATGCTTACTACAGGTGTCATTTATTTAGCAATCAATTGTTCGTATTCGGCAGCCGACAACAGGTCGTCCAGTTCTGAAGGATCAGAGATGGAGATCTTGATCAACCAGCCGTTTCCGTAAACATCTTCGTTTACCAGTTCAGGTTTGTCATCCAGTTCAGAGTTACCCTGGATCACTTCACCGCTTACCGGCATGAACAGGTCGGAAACAGTCTTTACAGCTTCGATAGTTCCGAAAACTTCTTCTTTGGCAACTGTTTCGCCTTCTGTCGTGATGTCTACATAAACGATTTCGCCCAATTCGCTCTGAGCGTAGTCAGTGATACCAACATAGGCAACAGCGCCGTCTACACGAATCCATTCGTGATCTTTTGTGTACTTTAAATCAGCAGGAAAGTTCATAACTTTAGTGTTTTTATTAGATGAATAAATAGATATAACTCAATAATGAGGCTACAAAGGTACATATAAAACCGAGACAAAAGCCGGCATAAACCTGCATGGGCGTATGCCTTTTCAGGAAGATACGCGAAGTACCGACCAGCCCGGCTGCCAGGAGGATGATAATGAACCCCCAGTAAGGATTGATCAGGTGGATGCGTGCCACCCCCATGATACCCCCTAAAAGTCCTCCGATGCCCAGGGTATGGGCGCTGATCTTCCAGTAAAAGTTAATGCACAACGAGATGATCAGTGCGACGCAGGCACCCATCATCAGCGACAGAAACCAGAATGGGATCATCATCTTGTACATATAGAAGATACAGACCATGATGGAGGTGATAATAATCAGATACGGGACGACCCGTTCCTTGCGGTCCGTCAGTTCCAGGTCGCCGGCAGCCCCGTTCTTGACCATCAGGAAGATGAAAATACCCGGTACGACCGCAGTCGAAAGGAATGCTCCGCCAACCAGGAACATCTTCATGGTGGGCGGGTAGATCGCCAGGTAGGTGAACGACAATGCCAGTATGACTCCATACGTTACCATCAGCAACGGGTGGAACATTCCGGATATTATATTTGAAAACAATCTCATAACGCTTCAAATTTAGATTTCTTTTCTGAGCCTTGCAACCGGTATATCGAGTTGTTCCCGGTATTTGGCGACTGTACGGCGGGCGATTACGTACCCTTTCTCCTTCAGGATCGTGGTGAGCTCCTCGTCGGTAAGCGGTTTACGTTTATCCTCACTGTCTATATGTTCTTTCATGATCTTCTTCACCTCACGGGTGGATATTTCCTCGCCGCTGTCGGTCTGCATCGATTCGGAGAAGAAGAATTTCAGAGGGTAGATGCCGAAATTGGTCTGCACATACTTGCTGTTGCTAACCCTCGAAATGGTCGAAATGTCGTATCCGGCACGTTCGGCCACGTCTTTCAGTATCATCGGTCGCAGCGTTGCATCGTCGCCTGTCAGGAAAAAGTCCCGCTGCAGGAGGATGATCGCTTCCATGGTGCGCTGCAGGGTTTCCTGGCGTTGCCGGATGGCATCGATAAACCATTGGGCGGAGTCCAGCTTCTGCTTGACAAACTGTACCGCTTCGCGCATCTTGGATGTCTGGTTGGCCTTGTTGCCTGCGTAGTCCTGGAACATTTCCGCATACTCGCGGCTGATCCGCAGATCGGGAATGTCGCGGTTGTTCATGCTCAGGATCAGCTCACCGTTTACAGCTTCGACCAGGAAGTCCGGAATGACCTGGCTCATGGCTACTTCCATAGAACCGCCCCAGCTGCTGCAAGGTTTAGGATCGAGGGCGATTATTTCGTGAATCGCCTTTTTCAGGGTCGCTTCGCTGATGTTGAGCCCCCGCAGGATCTTATCGTAATGCTTGCGGGTGAACTCCTCGAAATATTCGGTGAGGATATGAATTGCCAGTTTGGTCCCTTCGGTCGGTTCCCTGCGACCAAGTTGCAGTAACAGGCATTCCTGCAGGTTGCGGGCACCGACACCGGCGGGGTCGAAGTCCTGTATGATGGTAAGGACTTCTTCTATCTCTTTTTCGTCGACATCCTGTCCCGCCTGAAACACCAGGTCGTCGGCAATGGCGGACAGTTCACGGCGCAGATAACCGTCGTCGTCTATATTTCCGATAATGTATTCGGCTATTTTTACTTCTTTTTCCGGCAGGTCGCGCAGTCCGAGCTGCTGGAGCAGATATTCGTTCAGCGACTGGCTTACGGAAAAGGGAATATCCTCTTTGCGTTCTGTCTTTTCACTGATCTCCCGGAGCTTATAGTCCGGTATATCATCTTCGCTCATATAGTCTCCGAGCGAGAGGTCTGTCTCTGTTTCGTTTGTAGATATATCATCAACTCCCTCGTCGTCAGTCCGTTCAAAGTCGTCCGCAATGTCTTTTCCCTCCTCCAGTGCAGGGTTATCCTCCAGTTCGTGCTTGATGCGTTCTTCCAGCTCGATGGCGGGAAGTTCCAGAAGCCGGATTAACTGGATCTGCTGTGGAGAGAGCTTTTGCTGTAACTTTTGTTGTAACTGTTGCTTCAACATATTTAAAATCGTCTACATTAGAACATGCAAATATAACTTTTTACGGTGAACCCGCTTATGATTAAAAGCATAATTGTTCTAAAGAATCCGTTTACCGGGCAAATCCGGATCACTTTTAACATGTCGGCAGAAGAAATACTTCCTTGAAATGCTTTAAAAATCAAAACTATTCAATATTTTTGCGTTTATAAAGTTTCACTAGTATGATATCAACGCTAACAAAAAACAAATATAGCGAGTTATCCCGAGAAGAACTAATACGATTATTGGAAGCACAAGACGAGAGGCAGCGTGTGAATGCCGGAAATCCGGTTACGGAAGCGTCGAATATCAAGCGTATTATATCCGAGGTACTTGTATTGTTGTTCAATGAAGAACAGCAGCCGATAGAGAAAGCCATGAGTTTGTTGCTGAACTTTTTCGATGCGGATTGGGGCTATGTCGCCATCTTCGAGAAAGACGGGCGGACCGCTTATTTTCCCTGCGAGGTGATGAGCGAATGGGTAGAAGCTCCTAAAGAAAATCATTCGGAACTGACGGACGAGACGATTCCCTGGATCATGAAGACCGTGAAGAGCGGGCGCGATATCGTCATGTGCGACCTGTGCGACCTGCCGGCGGAAGCAGAAACGGATAAACGGTTATTTGAATTGCAGAGATTGAAATCCATGCTTATAATACCGCTTTCTTTCCATAACAGGATACAAGGATTTATCGGATTTGATTCGGTGCGTGTACAGCGCTCTTGGACGGCCACGGAGATAGAAGACCTGCATATAATAGCCAATATGTTTTCCCTTATCATAGAACGCTGGGAGACACAGGCAAGCCTGGAAGAGTCTCGGAAACATCTGGCGGAACTCAGTACCAAGTTTAAACAGTTCTTCAATAATCTGCCTATCGGTGTGGAACTGTATGACTCGGAAGGATATTTGGTGGATATTAACGAAGCCGATGCGCATATTTTCGGTTCCACGCGTAAAGACCTTTTGGGGGTCAACCTGTTTGAGAATCCGGCTGTTCCCGCCAAGATGCTGAAAGGCATCCAAAGCGGGAGGGCTTTCAGTTTTCCTCTTGTGTATGATTTCAGTATCATACAGAGTTCCAGCTATTATCCGTCTGCTTTTGTCGACCAGATCAAATATCTGCAGGTAAAAGGGATCAGCCTGAACGATCCGGAGTTCGGACGGGTGGGATATTTGCTGATCATCTCTGATAATACGGACGTGCAGCGCAAGGCGGAGCAGACCAGGAACAACCTGGCTATTCTGAAAGCCGTGCTCTTGTCCGGTCGTTCGATTGTCGGAGAGTATAATGTGGAAGAGGATGAATTGTATATCGATCCTGTGCTGAATGATCATTCCAGCTCCAATCATCTGTTCAATTACCTGAAGACGCATAATTATCTGTCTATCCAGGAATTGTGGAATCTGGGGCGCTTCGGCGATGTTCCGACCAATAATATGGAGCCGCTCTTGCAGGTCGTCCGCGGAGATATCAATAACTGTAGTTTCGTCTGTAAAATGTTCGTCCGTGAAGAACCAGCCTGGGTACGCATCAATGCACAGGCCCATAAGATCAATAAAGACGGGCATCCCAGCAAGGTCGTTTGCTACATCACGGATATAACGGCTGAAAAGCAGCTGGAAGAGAAATTGCAGCAGGCACGCGACGAGTCGCGAAAGAATGAACTGGAAATGCAGAAAGCGCGTGAAGCGGATATGTTGAAATCGACTTTCCTGGCGAATATGAGTCATGAGATACGTACGCCGCTGAATGCCATAGTCGGTTTTTCCGGCATCCTGGCCGAAATGGATGAGGAAGAGGAGAAAGATGAATATGTGAAGATCATCAACCAGAACTGCGACTTGCTTCTTCGCCTGATAACCGATATCCTGGATTTCTCGAAGATAGAGTCCGGCGTGATGGACTATTCGTTGACCGATGTCAATATAAAGGAAATATGCCGTGAACAATATAAGGTACATTCGCTGAAAGTACAGGAGGGTGTCGCCATGATCTGCGACCTGGATGCGTTGCCGGATAAAATACTTTATACGGACCCGAAACGAGTGACGCAGGTGATATCCAATTTGCTCTCGAATGCCATTAAGTTTACTGAACAAGGTCATATAAGCCTTTCCTATAGCGTGAAAGAGGATCATGTGCTGTTTGAGGTTAGCGATACCGGCATCGGTGTTTCTGCGGCGCATATCGATACGATTTTCGAGCGGTTTACCAAAGTGGACTCTTTCAGGCAGGGTACAGGTCTTGGTCTGTCTATTTGTAAAACGATCGTCAAAGCCTTACAAGGCGAGATCGGTGTGGATTCAACGCCTGGGAAGGGTTCAAGGTTTTGGTTTACATTGCCTTGTGATTAAAAAATAAAGGTAATAAGCGGATATAATCAGAGACATAATCAAAAGTTTGCCTATATTTGTAGAGGACAGAAATGTCGTTTTTTTAGAATAAACGCCGGGAACTGAAGACCAAATTTGAAAAAATGATTATGTTATGAAGAATGACCTGTTGTATGAAAATCTTGTAGCGGCCATTAAAGAGAAGATCCCGGGTAGAGGAAAACTGACAAACCAATTGGCCGATCTTTTGATGCTGGAAAAAGAAGCCGTCTATCGCAGGTTGCGAGGCGATGTCCCTTTTACTATCTTCGAAATAGCGATTATTGCCGATAAGCTGGATATTTCGCTGGATCATATCATTGGGTGTGCCTCGGGTAAAAGCAGGCCGTTCCAGTTGAAGATGGTGAATTTCCTGAATCCGAGTGAAGAGGATTGCGATATGCTTGAGCATTTCGTAAACGAACTGAGATATCTCAAGGATGATCCGGATTCGGAAGTCGGCGGAGCTTTGAATATTCTTCCCCAGTCGCTGGTCTTGGACTACAGGCATATTTACCAGTTCTATCTTTTCAAATGGATGTATCAGTGCAGTAATGCGATGCCTGTTAAATTCAGCGAGATTGTCCTGCCGGACCGTTTGTTGCTGATCAACAGCGAGATCGTTATGGAGACGCGTGAGGCTGCCAACGCCTATCATATTATGGATAGCATGACTTTCCGATATTTGGTAAATGACATTAAATATTTTGCCAGTATTTACCTGATAACCCGCCAGGAGATAGAAGTGCTGAAAAAGGAGCTGCTGGTATTTATAGATGATATGGAAGCGCTTGCAGCCAGGGGATTTTGGAGAGAAGGAAAGAATGTCCATTTCTTTGTCAGCAGTGTGAATTTTGAAACCAGTTACAGTTATGTGGAAACGCATCATTGCCATCTGACAATGATCAAATCTTTTACGTTGAATGATGCCACCTCTCCGGACGAGGCTATCTTCCAACGGATGAAGAAATGGATGCAGTCGCTGATCCGGACTTCCACGCTGATTTCGAGGAGCGGAGAGAAAGACCGCATTGTCTTTTTTGAAGAACAGCGCAGGATTGTGGAGTCGCTCTAGTTTCCTCACGCTGCCGTCTTTCCGAACAATTCCTTTTCTTCCTTGATCAGCCGGTCGAAAAAGCGTTTTAAAAGAATCGCCATCGCCTGCTGTTTCACCAACACCTGCCGGACGTCTTCGCTGACGATCATATTTCCGGCAGGCTGGTATCCGGCTGCTTGCCGCATGGCTTCCCATTTTTCTTCCGTCGTATTGCGAATAATGCCGCGCTCTTGCAGAGAACGGTACACGCGAGCCGGATAAAGGCGGTCAAGCGGATAGCCGGCACGGTATTGCTCGAACACACGGAGCAGGTATGTCCGTTCGTGTTCTTCCTTATAGGCTTCGGAGACCGGCGGAAGAGCCGCCTGCGCCTGCCTGTCACGTTCCACAACCGCACGGTAACGCAATTCGCTTGTTTGATACGTTTTCAGCCAGCGGGTAAACGTGCGCAGGTTCAACCCCATAAAGTCGCCATATTCGCCTTTGGCACCCAGTTCGAAACAGAGCGACAGTTCCCGCAAGGTCAGAAAAGGATACGATTCCTGCAAGTCGGCAGCCAGCTTGCTGGTCAGCAGTGCCACATCCGCACTTTTGGGTGGAGTGAAACCGACAAGCACATACGCCTGAAGCAGGACCGTGTTGACCGCCGGAAGCAGTTCTTCCACGCTATAGGCTGCAATCCGGCGGTCACCGAGAGCCTGCCGTAGACGGATTTCCAGGCTCATACGGCATTTTTATAAAGTTGGAGAGCCAGTTCGGTCGAACTTTTCCCCAGGTCGATGATTTCTTCTATCCGCGATTTCTGCTTCTCCTTTCCACGAACGAGCAACCCCGGCTGATTGCCGCCGGAATATTTTTTCAGCCCGTGATAAAGCCACCAAAAATAGAAACGGCGAGCATAGTCTTGTTTCGAGCAGATGGATTCTTTCTCGTTGTTGGCAATGATGAAATCCTGAAACTCCTGCATCTTGGCGGGAAGCATGGCATGGAAGTCTGTTCCCAGTCCGGATTGCCTTACGGACGAAGCGCACCATTCTTCGTCTTCGAGTAGCTCCTTCTGCCACGCAGCGCACTTTTCGTCGAAACTTTTTTCCGGAATTTCAATCGGCTCCTCGCGCGCACTCTCACTCTCTATATTTAGTTTAATATTATCTAATATAATATGTGCACTTTTTGTCGTATTTTCGATAGTTTCTGCAACAATAACCGGGGTTTCTGCTACATGAATGCAGTCCAACTCTTCGCGAACGGTATTTTTGCTCCGCTTCTGTGCTTGAATGTACCTTACTTGAATACTTTTAGACGTTATTACCTTATAGAGTTCGTATATCCGACGATTAAACAAATCGGTCTGCAAACAGAATGAGATGACCTCCTGCACTCTTTCTTCCGTTTCGCCGATACGGTCGGAAAGGTCATACACATAATCGTCCGAGAGTTGAAGGAAATAGCCTTCTTTCTTGTAAACATCGCATAGAATAGTGAAGTAAATCAAGAAGCCGGATGCTTTGTACCGGCTTTTCAGTTTACGCACTTGTATATTATCGAATATATCGGTATCGACCGGAAAATAATCCAGTCCTTTCTTTATGGGTCTTGCCATGATTGTAATAAATTAATTTTGTATCGCCCGAATAATGAGCCGCACCGTCTTAAACGTCAGCAGTTCCGACGGCAGCACGCGTATCACGCACCAGCCGGAGACTGCCGCCTCATTGTATTTCTCCATGTCGCGCAGGTAACCGTCGGGGCGGATATGGCGGCCACCGTTAAAGGCGCCGCCTTCCACCTCGATAGCCACGCGGCGGGAAGGGATGGCGAAGTCGAACCGCCAGTCCCGCGAAGGATGAAAACGGTATTCCGCCACCACTTCCTCGCCCGTATGCTTACGGATCAGCTCGCTAAGCGGCGAATAAGGCTCCGTCGTCATAGAGAAAGTTTTCGGCCTCTTTCGAGGTGTTGCACTGTTCGACCAGGCAAGTGTTGTGCCGGTTGTCGAATGCCATCCATTTTTTCAGGAACGGATCGTAGAAATATCCGTATTCCTCTCCGCACGAATAACTGTAATTGCGCGAACCTTTTTCGCCTGTAATCAGTCGCATCAGGCAAGCTGCCGCCTGGTCTCCCAGGAGGCAGCCGATGGTGAGTGTGCATCTTTTCATCAGGCAGCAGAATGAAGGATGGATAAATCGCTTTCGTCCAAACGGATAAACGTATCGTGCTCCAGACGCTTGCCGGTTTCGATATACGCCAGCGCCTCGCGTTCGCAGGCAGAGAGGTCTTCCAACAGCAAGTCGATCGAAGGGTATTCGTCACGGCCGATGTAAAAACGGCTGACGATATTGCCACAGGAGTCGTGCCGGTGGTTTTCCATGCGGGCATAGATGGTCAGCAATTGCGCGTTGCCGCAGTTCTGACGTTGGAAACCGGTGATGAGCAGGCTGTCGCTGTTTGCCGCCACTTCTACAAAATTAACCATATGATACGCCAGTCGTTGCAATGCTTCGATCAGATCATTGTGCACAGGATCCGTATTTTCATACGTGATCACGCGGTTGTCACCCGTACTTTCCGTAAAGACTTCATAGCGGGCTTTGAATTTCCCGTCCTTGACGGAAATCAGAGAAAAGGTTGTTGAAATTTTATTCATCTTATTTTTTAATGTGCTAATAAATAACCAAATCCGCGTCATCCGTGTACCTGGTTCTTGAATACCGTGAAATCTGTGCCTGAATCATGCCGCCTGGATCCCTTTCGGAACCGGGCGGTATTCTACGTAAACACTGTCGATAAGGATGTTTTTGCGGGCTTGCTTGCGGGCATACGACAACATCGGGCGGAAGATACGTTGCAGGTCGCTGTCGGGCAGGTTGCGGCCAATCTCCTGCCACCATAGGTGTAGTAGGTCGATATAACCTTCGGGTTCAGTCGCAACAGGCATGAGTTCGGTGGCTATGGCATTCATTTTCAGGATAGCACATCCGGATTGCAGGCGATTTTCTGCACGGCTGAGGGCTGTGGCTTTCTGAGCGTCGTTCAGGTCTTCGCGTCCGGCAAGACGCTTTTCGGTGCGTTGGAAATTAGCCATCAGACGCTGTTCCTCCTTTTCGGCTTCGCATATCTGAGCCAACTGCCACGCGCTGAGACGGCTTGCCAGTTCATTTGCCGGGCTGTCCTTTTTCGTGGGGTCGATTTCATTTTCAAGGGAAACGAATAGCTTTTGCACGTCCGTCAGTTGTTGGGTAAACGGTTTGCGGGCCGTGTTCATGCCCGACAGCGTGCAGCGGCACTGCGAGAGATAGCTTTCGGTTTCGGCAGCCAAGGTTTCGTTCATACCGCCTTCATGGTCGATACGGCCGATCAGTTGCAGACCGTCCGTCTTACATGCCAGGCTTCGGTTGGCATTTTCACTGAGTATGCCTACTCCATTTTGAACAGCGACGGTCAACGTCTCCTGTTTCTTAGTCAAGATTTTATGCTTCTTCACTATTTTAAGGTTTTAAAAATTAGTAAATAATTATATAGTTACAGTTATTGTCATTTTTCATCTGTATTCCGAAATCGTCTTCCTGGCACGAAAAAACGGGGTACCGGGAGAAAGTAAAATCCCTTTTGGGAGAAAATCAAATTTCATTCGGAAGAAATTGAAAATACATTCGGATATACTATAAAGAGCGAGATTTGTTATTGTAAAAAAACAATAGTATCTCTACCTCGGGGAAGAAAGTCTGTTGGATTATCATACATTGTTAGGTTCGCAAATGTAGGTATTATTCACTAACAACCAAAGGTTTCTGCCGGAAAAATCAAATAAATTTTTTTGCCCTGCAGTCGCGTACATTATATGTAAATCGGGCTTTCCGGCAAATGAACCTGCAATAGTTTAGTGTCTAATAGCCCTGTAGGGACGCTACAAGAATACGTATAACCTTGTAACGCCCTTACATAGCTAGAGAGGGGGGCTGACTATCATTACCCAGGATTGAAACCCCGGGCTGATTTTGGGGTCAGGCTTACAGCCTTCAAGACAACGGCGCTAATTGGCTCAATCCAAATAAAGGAATGACTCAAAATTAGAAAGTTCAAATCTGATGATAATTGCAACAAACAACAAATTCAAAACCGCTTATAAATCGGGGGCTCCGGAAAGAATAAACAATCTTAAAAATCTAAGTGGTTATTATACAGACACTTATGTATGCAAGGCAAGGAGTAATGAAAGGTGTGGTTAACTATCAGTATATGAGATTCTTATAAAGAAATGAAGAATATGTTAAAAACACGGATAAAACAGGTGTTTTGTTGGATTTAAAACACTGTTTTTCAAAAGATTAAAATGTTAAATCGTAATGACTAATTTAAACGATCCTTTTTTCTCGTCACAAAGGTAAGATTGTTTTTTTGAACCTACAATTCTTTTCAAATTTATTTTTACAAATATATAGTGTTTCTTATCAACTACATAACAAAGCTTGTATGAATTTATTCCTTTTCGGTATAAAATAAAAATCAACTCAAAGAATGACGAGAAAAAAGGATCGATTAAACTAGTCATTTTGCTAAACACCTTTTAACAAATACATAGTTAGGGAAAGAAAGGGTAGAAGGTGTAGGGTAAGATTAACAAGGTTTATGACAGCATTTTAACACTATTATTAATATTAAATTTTAGATTATGAACAAAAAGTTTTCTACGCTTGTGGCCAGCTTACTGCTGGCAGGTGCCGTTGGAACTACTTCTGCTGCAATCAACGAAAAAGGGACTATGTCTAGCTATCCTGTTGCAACAGCAAAGGCGATTGATGGTAAGTTTTATCAGTTGTCTGATGGTTATAATGTTCTGACAATGGAAAGAACAGACAAAGGAACATCTGTTTTAAAATTTGTTCCTTTTGATCAGGCAGAATTAGCAAAAACGCTTTGGGAAATCAAAGCTGCAGACGGTAAAGATGAAAAAGGATTGGCTTTCCAATTCTATAACGTGTCTACCGGTCTGCCTATTTCTATTGATGTGTCAAAAGCAAATTTAGATGGAAACTTGACAGTTGTAGAAATGGCTCAAGGCGTAAACACTTGGTCATGGATGCGTGGTGTAGAAGGTGATGCTTTGTTGTCTCCGGCTTCGATCGAATCTTTCTTCGGTGCAGAAAGAGACTCTGTTGTGACATTGGTCAATACAGCCAATGGTGTAGCTGCCAAAAAATATGCTACAAAAGACATGGCTTTTGTAACAAGCAATTTGCAGGTAAAAGCGATGGAGGCTTCTCCTGTACGTTTGAATGCTTACGACCTGAACACTATGTTGCAGACTGGAAAGTCTAAATTACACCTGACTTTCAATCCGAATGTATCTAAAGATGCTAATGTAAACGAATTTACAGGTGTTGATGGCAAACGTGAATTTAAAGTTATTCCTGCTGTTGGTGAAAACAGTTTGTCTATCGGTTCTGTAGCAGATGCTCAGAAAGATGTAGCAGACAAACAGGGCAACTACAATCAGTTGGCTGAAGAATTGAGTGTGGCTATTGAAAATCTGGTTTCTCTTGATGGTAGTTTCAATGAGATTAAAGGTAAATGGGAAACAGCTAAACAAAAACATCAGGATGCTGTAGATGTTCGAAACGAAGCACAACAAGCATACGATGATGCTCTAGCAAATATTGATACATATACAAAAGATAGAGGTAAGTATTATAGCCAATATGAGAGTGCATTAATTCTTTCAGAAGCTGCTAGAAAAGAGTGGGATGATGCAAGAAATGCTAGATTGGAAGCTCAAGAAGACCGTGATGAAAAGAGAGAACAGAGAGATGTAGTACTGGCTGAGTATACGAAGTATGAAGATGAGAGAAATCTCGCTTCTACAAAAGAAGCTGAATTACAAACCGAGGTAACCGTAAAACAGGCTATTTATCAGGGTATTGAAAGTATTCTGAATGAAGCTAAGGGCACGGAGGATGGTGCTAAAGATGAATTTATAGCAGACCTAGAAGATAATACCAATTTCATATGGGTGAAGAATAGTGATTCTGAAGCAGCTGACGAATTATTGGAATATTTAAAAGGAGCGAATTTATCAGAATTAAACGATGCAACTATAGAAGTTTACGTTCGTCCGTATAAAAAAGCTTATGATAATGCATTTGATGCTTACGGAAATGCCTATCATGCAAAAGAAGATGCACAAACGAAATTAGACGAGTGTACTCCGAGATACAATGCTGCATTTGATGCTGTATTGGAAGCTGAAAAAGTATATAATGAAGCTGATAATAAGGAAAAAGACGTTTTAGCTAAGTGGAGTACCTCCACTACTGAAGCAAATGAAATTTGGGCAAAAGTAGAGGAATGCGATCGTCAGATTACGGAAAATGAAGGTGAAAGAGACGAGGCATTCAAAACATTGATGAATGTAACAGCTTCAATTCCTGTATTATGGGTAGAGGTTGAAAAATATGCAAAAGAATTCTCAGAAAAAGGAACTGCATTTGGTTTGGCTCAGATAGAAGTGTCAAGATTGAATGGTGAGACTTTCAATGCTTGGACTCTTTTGAATGCTGCTAAATCTTACTTGGCTTCTATCAAAAACCAGGCTAACGACTGGTATTCTTTGGAATATTCAGATGGTACTAACCTGATGGTTGATACAGCTTACATAGAAGAAAACTCAAGTATCAAACATCAAGGATTTGCTTTGAACAAGTTTAAAGCTGCTGAAGTTGCATATCCTGGCATCGAGACAATGACAGCTCGCGATATCAACGGACGCTTCAACTTCCGCTTTGATTATTATCCGACAAAAGACTCATTGGTAATTACAGCTGATGGTGGTAATGATAAACCGGTTAATAACAAAAACTGGTCAGACTACCGTCCTATCCAGAAAGTTGACGGTAGAAACTATGTGAAAATGGCCGTACTGGGTACAGGTGCCAAAGAACATCGCGAACTGACATTAGGTGCTCCTTATCAGATTTATACAGGTTATGAAAGTCCACTGCAGACTCTGAACACTCGTATTAGCTTAGGCTTGTTGAAGAATACTCCGGCAATCGATATACCTGCTGGTCTGTTCCATATCGACGTGGTAAATACGGAAGATGCCCAGAAGAACGGTGCTCGTTTGATGGTTGATTTGGACGGGACATTGACTAAAGTAGCTCCTGCAGAATGGGATGTAATGAACTTTGACCACATGCCTGCTGCTAAGTGGATCGTAACCGGCTCTACACTGTTTGGCGATTCTCCTGAAATCATCAACCAGGAAACTAAGGAAGTATTCAATAACGGTATGTATAAAGTAGTAAGCGTAGAAAATGGTGTTGTAACACTGGAAGTAAGCTACTTCTATCAGGGCGGTGTAAGAAATGAAACAGTGAAGTTGACTCCTGCTCAATCTACAGCTGACGGTTACTTCAGTGGTGATACAAAGAACAAGTATTATACATTGAACTACCTGAGCGTAAATGACGGTTTGGCTATCTCTGTAGGAAACTCGACAGTAGGTAAAGATACCATCTTACGTGTTTCTTCTGAAGCTACCAAGTTCGATTTGGAACTTGTGAAGAAAGAAACTTACGGACAGGCTTACGGTGATGTGAAGAAGTTGGAAAAAGCTACTTACCTGATCCGTGTAAACGATTCTTACAAGTTTGCTAATAACCACAAATATGTTCAGGTTTCTGACGTAGACGGAACAGAAATGCTGGTTGTTGTAGACGGTAAAGAAAATGCAACTCCGTTCTTCTTGAAGGAAGTAAACGATGTAGACGGCCACTACTATGCACTGATTGCAGGTGACAAGAAAGCCGGTGTAATTGATGCCAGTGGTTTGATCAAGGCTGAAAACATCAAGGCAGAAACTACTACTGCTGCATTTGCATTGAATCCGGTGGATGTTAATCTGTACCGTGAATTTACAGCAGAAGAACTGGGTAAAGACGGTGCTATGAAGTTCTACCGTGTGAACTCAACAGAAAAGGCTTACCTGTATGAAGGTGCTAACAACTTGCTGTGTGTAGAAGGCAAGGGCGATAACGCAGCTGAAGCATTCAATGTTATTTCAACCGGCGTAAAAGAAACAATCATGCCGCAGTATTTGATTGCTAAGGATGTGAAGTCTGTAGAAGGTGACACTATTTGGTGTAATGCTACTTCAACTCACAAACATGAGACATTGAAAGATTCACTGGCTTGTCCTCATACAACAATCTTAGGCGATACAACATTCGGTCGTTTCTTGGTTAACATGATTGATTCTGTTCCGGTAAATAAGATGTACACTTGGGAAAATAAATACTCAAGACTGGCATTCTTACCGGGTTATATCACGGAAGACACATTGTTTGTTGAAAATACAGACAAGAAAGTGGCTCTTTCTACTCTTAACAAACACGATCAGACTAAGTTCTCATTCCGTTTGGTAAGCGACGAATCCAACGATTTCTTGATCGAATCTGAATCTTGGAAGAACGACAACGCCTTTGCGGGTGATATCGCTCCGATGGAAAAAGGCGGTTGGGTGAAGATCCAGAACGGTGTTCCTGTAATTATTAGTGCACAGTTTGAAACAGAAGCTGCTCAGGCTGATGTATTCAATGTAGACCCAAGTAATACAGTTGCTAACGAAGAAATCTCAGCTTCTGAAATTTCAGTAATAGCTACCAACGGTGGTGTTATCATCAAGGGTGCTGAAGGCAAGAACGTAGTAATCACTAACGTACTTGACCAGCAGATCGCTAACACAGTTGTTTCTTCTTCTGAAGCTACAATCGCTGCCCCTGCAGGCGTAGTTGTAGTAGCCGTTGAAGGCGAGGCCGCAGTAAAAGCAATCGTAAAATAATAGAAATTTATAATCAATAAATTGACCGCGTATCGTAGGGGCGGTTCGCGAACCGCCCCTACGATAATTACCCTGCGACAGGCGAACAAGCGATCAGTATTAATACTAAAGTAATGAAATAAAGTTCTTCTGTTCTGACCCCTGTGAAGGGTGACGACAGGCAAAAACAAGCCCCGACGGTTTACTCCGCTGGGGCTTCTTGTTACTTGTCAACTGTCAACTTCTGATTTCCTTTTTTTCATGGCATGAAACGATTTATAGTTGGCAGTTGACAAGTAATAGTTGACTTTGGATTTTAATCCGCTGTTATACAATTGTTTACATGTATGGAGGTGGATAATGGGGATTGTAGGTAACTATCTGTGTATCATCCTCTTATAGAAAAATGATAGAAATGTTAAAAATATACGAAAAACGGATGTTTTTTAGTATTTAATATATTGATATATAGTAGTGTAAATTGTTAAAACGGAATGACTAATTTAAACGACCCTTTTTTCTCGTCACAAAGGTACGACTAGTTTTTTAACTTGCAATTCTTTTCAAATTTATTTTTCCAAATATATAGCCTTTCTTATCAATCACATAGCATTGTTTGTATAAAAACTTCGCTTTTCTGTATAAAACTTGAATTTGACCTAAAAATGACGAGAAAAAAGGGTCGTTTAAACTAGTCATTTTGCTAAACACCTTTTAACAGATACGTATTACGATACTATTTTAACACTATTATTAATATTAAATTTAAAGGTTTATGAACAAAAAGTTTTCTACGCTTATGGCTGGCTTGTTGCTGGCTGGTGGATTGTTCAGCACTGTTAATGCCCAGACTGCTATGTTTCAAGCAGATGGAGATCAGTATTATTATGTTCGTGTGAACAATCAAGCTCCTGTAACAGGTGGAACTGCTTTTTTGAATGTTACAGATGTAGACAAGGATGGTATTGTTGATTGGGCTGTAACGACTCAAAGTGAAGCAAATCAATGGACTGTTAAGGCGTTGAAGGAAAAACCAAACGGTGAAGAAATCGTTATAGGTTATCAACTGATTAACAGAATAACAGGAAAGCCATTTTCAATAAAGGATGGCGATGTAACTTATGACACTTTTATTGGTGGAGATTATAAAGGTGGATATTTGGTGTTTACAGAAGCTAAGGGATTTGCGGGTGGAGTAGTAGATCGCGCTAGCTCCTGGCTTTATCAGTTAGAAGCTGTTCCTGATATAGTATTCCCTGGAACCACATCTAATGACCCTGCCATTGACAACGGAAACAAAAAAACTTTCGAAATGTCTATCGGCGCCCAGGTTTGGAATAAGAACAAAGGTCAGTGGGAAGGCTTCAAAGCTTACAATCCTCTGAAAGGTAATGAATTTGATGGTGCTCTGAAAGCTGAATTTACAGCTGATGGCATGATGTTGAAGAATGCAGCCGGTAAATACATCGTATTGACCAAAGAAACTTGGGGTACTTTGTCTGGTGAATTGGAAACTGGCGCAAAAACTTTAGGTTACAAGTTTGCCGCTTTGACAAAGAAAGATTATGATAAAGCAAAAGCAGATGGTAAAATCTTAGCTGCTACTTATCGAATTACTCAACCTTCTACTGTAGATGGCGAACCATTGGAAGTTGTAGCATTGGGTGAAGACAAAAACTACGAATTGGAAGTAGCTGTTATTGATGGAACTGCTTATTTGACAGTCGCAGTAGAAGGAACTGAAGGTACTGCTGATTATATAGCTACGGCAGGCGATAAAGACTCAAAAGACAACACTTGGGTTCGTTTCGGTTCAAGCAACAAGATCGATTATGCTATCTTCCGCGACAAACTGTTGAACATTACATGTGTAGCAGAAGGTGCTAAGAAAGTTGCCAATCCTGCTTGTGAAGGTGAAGACTTCATCCCTGTTGCTCAGGTTGCTTTGAATCAGCCGGAAGGACAGTGGTTGTATCAGGGTGGTGCTACATTCATGAACCGTGAATCTGGTAATACTGTTGAAATTGCAGCTCTTCGCAAGACAGATAAAGCTGATGTGTATACAGACGGTTCTATTAACTATACAATCGTAGCTGTAGGTACTCCGGGTGATAACAAATTCAATGGTTACTTCGGTGGCGAATACACTGCAGACCAGTTGATCACTAAGACATTCAATATCGGTACTCCGCTGGTTGCATTGGATGATACTGCTTATATGACTTTAGGCAAAGACAACAAGATTACTTGGACTAAAGATGCTGCAGAGGCTATCGAATTCCGTTTCACTCAGGTGAAAGAAAGTGACCTGGCTGTAATAAAGCATTTCACTCCGTATGTTGGTGTAGACAAAGACGGCGAAGAAGTGACAAAAGAAGATACATTGAATATGTACCGTTACAACATCACCGATTTGGCTGGTAACGCATTGTCTTATGACGCTGTAAACAAACGTTATGAGTTGAAGGCGTTAGAAGCAGGTGATGCTAAGATCAACATCGTCTTGAAAGGCAAGAACGACGAAAGCTTTAACATCTTGAGAGAAGGCGATGATTTCGCATCTAAAGTTGGTGATGTTGACTATCTGACAACTGCTAACGGTGCATTCTGTGGTTTGGATAAATTGTACGGCGCACACAATGCTAACGAATTGACTGGTGATGTAGATGCTTATGAAAACGTTCAGAATGACCTGTTCGTAATCACTGACGCAATCTCTGACTTGTATCGTTCAGTTGGTACAACAGAAGCTTTGGATACAATCAAGATTTTCCGTAATATCGATAACAACTACGTTTTGTATGAAACAGGTTGTCTGTTGGAAGATGCTAAGGGCGATGCAATCGAAGGTTTCTTAGGTATCCAGAACTTCTTAGATCCGCAGTATGCAGAAAAGAATCCTGCTATGTATGCTGACACAGCTGCCGGATTCGGTACTTGGAGACCTCAGTTCATGTTGGCTGTAGATGCTGAAAAAGTTCCTGCCGGTAAGTATTGCCCGATCTGTGGTGAAGAAGATTGCTTACATGCAATTCCGACAGAAGGATTCATCGACGGTCGTTATTTGGTTAACTTGGTGGATTCTGTAAATGCAGGTCGTAAAGATTGCGCTTTCCAGAACTATAGTGGTGATACATACTATCGTTTAGGATTCGTTCAGGCTAAACATGTGATAGACTCTTTGTTCATCACAAGCACTGGCGATAAGATTGAATTGAACAATACTGCTGACAAAGTTTGCTCTTTCGCATTCCGTTATGTAGATACTAAGAGTGATGCATTCACTATCGAAACTCTTTATACTCCGGCTACTTATTATACAGAAGATGATGAAATACCAGCTGGTAAATACGAAGGTGAAGTAAAAGATGAAGCAGTACGTGGTTATGTTAAGTTCCACAACGGTATTCCTGTTGTAACAAAAGAAGAAGCTGAAGCAGAAATCTTCGATTTGGAAGTATTGGAAAATGTAATTCCGACAGCTAACGAAGGTATCGCAACAGAAGGTGTATCAGTTGTTGCAACTAACGGTGCCGTAATCGTTAAGGGTGCTGAAGGCAAGAACGTAGTAATCACTAACGTACTTGGCCAGCAGGTTGCTAACACAGTCGTTTCTTCTTCTGAAGCTACCATCGCTGCTCCTGCAGGCGTAGTTGTAGTAGCCGTTGAAGGCGAAGCTGCAGTAAAAGCAATCGTAAAATAACGACACAATAGAAAACATTTATAATCAATAAATTAATTGTTAATGACCGCGCATCGTAGGGGCGGTTCGCGAACCGCCCCCATGATAATTACCCTGCGACAGGCGAACAAGCGATCAGTATTAATACTAAAGTAATGAAATAAAGTTCTTCTGTTCTGACCCCTGTGAAGGGTGACGACAGGCAAAAACAAGCCCGGCGGATTATTCCGTCGGGCTTTCGTTATTTAATACACAGAAATGACATATATTTTTCCTAAAAACAACTATCAGATAAATAATAATCTTAACTTTGCCACGAACAAAATCGTATAGCTATGAAAAATAAAGGAGAGATCATTTTTTACTATCCGGAAGCTACTTTAAAGATGGAAGTCAGAGTAGAAAACGAAACTGTTTGGTTAACCCAAGTACAAATAGCCGAGCTGTTCGGTGTGAAGTAACCTGCTATATCCAAGCACTTAAAGAATATATATGATTCAGGTGAACTGAATGAAGAAAGCACATATTCCATTTTGGAATATATGGGTAATGATGGTAAACAAAAATACCAAACCAAATTTTATAATCTGGATGCCATATTGTCTGTAGGCTACCGTGTCAACTCCAAGAATGCAACTCGATGGTGCTTCGCTGAAAGACCTCGGTAAAAAGTGGTTCGCCTTTTCTAAATTAAACCTGGAGATAAAGGATATTATGCAAAAGATCATTTAATGCGATCCATCTGCACACAACTTAACTCCGCCTTTCCTGCCCGTTGTACCTTTGTATTGTCAATCAGACAAAACAACAAATTATTTATAATCAATAAATTTAATTGGCTGAGCGGTTTGACATGACCCTAGAAGTATGCCTGCCAAGTACCCCGCGATGGGCGAACAAGCAGTCAGTATTAATACTAAAGTAATGAAATAAAGTTCTTCTGTTCGATCTCTGTGAAGAGATAAAGCAGACAACAACAAAGCCCCGAAAGAGTTTTCTTCCGGGGCTTCGTTGTTTTTATTATAGAGGTAGAAGGATCATTCATCCAAAAACCTTTTCAGGTCATAATACATAGAGCGGGTCACATCTCCTTCGTCTTTTTCTGATATGAAATCGAATCCGCATTTTTGATAAAAGCTCACCGCATTTTGATAGGCATCCACAGTGATGAAACGACATCCGGTCCTATTTCCGTGAGTAAACATAAACTTGACTAAACGTATAATATCTCGTCCGAGCCCTTGTCCTGCATGCGCTTCAGAAATGGCTAATCTACCTACTTTCACTGCCGGGTAATGTTTCCTTCGTTTGGGATTGGCGATACGACGACTCAGTCTGTTCCAAATGGAGCGCTGTTCCGGATCAAAGGTTATTTTGTCGTTTAGCAGGCTGAAATAAGCGACAGTTACTCCTGTTACCCTGTCTTCAAGTAAATAAGTTACAGCCATAAGTTCTGTCAGATACCTTTTGGCATCATCCAATAAAAAACCGTTTAAGTCGCTGTCCTTGCTCTTAAACGGTTTTATATCAGTTTCTACTTTTAATGGTAGAAAGTCGTAATCATCAATTGCCATTGTTACAAAACGAATGAAGCAATGGCTTTGAACTTCTCGTAAACTTTCTTTGCAGCCTCTTTCTCTTCCTTACTTTCAGGTTCAAGATTTGCCATTTTCTCTGCAAAGCGTTTAGCGTCTTTGCCGGTTAATACCGGAGTTTCTTTAATCGGTCGAGCCATAGCATATTAATTATTAATACTTTGTAATGCAAAGATAGGAATTAATTCTTGAATATAGAAGAATACCTGTCCATATTATCACCCATCTGCACACAACTCAACTCCGCCCCGGCGCCCCGTCGTACCTTTGCATTGTCAATCAGACAAAACAACAAATTATCAACCTTAAAAACAATTTATTAAACAATGGCCCAGGGCTACAAATTAGTAACAAGAAAAGTGACCGACCTGAAAGGCGGTGCAGCACAGGAAAAAATTTACGCAATACCGGATTACAACGGTTACACCGACATGGATACACTGTGTATTATGATTGGAGCGCGATCTACCGTTTCCAGTGCGGATGTAAAAGCGGTGTTGGACAACCTTAACTTTATCCTCGACATGGAACTTCGTGCAGGGCGTATCGTGCAGTTGGGCGAGTTCGGTAATTTCCGCCTCTCACTCTCCAGCAAGGGAGCTGCCGACAAAAAGTCGTTCACCCAGGCAGATGTAAAAGGGGCGCGCGTGATCTTTACGCCCGGTGCATCCTTACGCAACACGAAGAAGCTGGTCGCCTTCACTTCAACCGAAAAGAAAGAAGAGGACGGCGGAAGCGGAGAGGACGACAGACCGGTAATTGAATAATTGGCAATTGATAATTGACAATGAAAGAGTGAAGAAACACAGCGTACAACTTTGGATTGCCGTGCTGCTGACTGCAGCCGGCATCCTGCTTCTATTTTTCGGCTTTTGGACGGCACCGCTGGGGGAAATCCACAACAGCGTACTGGTGGCTTTTGGCGAGACAAGCACCTTTGCCGGGGCGTTGTTCGGGGTCGATTATAACTATAAATCAAAAAAATAATGTGCTAATATGCCAATTTAGAAAATATGCATCTCCAACTATCAAGAAATTTCACCTTAGAAGAATTTACTTACAGTCGGATCGCTATCGAACAGGGGCTTGAAAACATCCCTAACCCGCAAGCGCTTCTGGCATTGAAAAACCTTACGAGCTATCTGTTGCAACCGCTCCGGGAGCGTTATGGCAAAACCATCGTCATCACCAGCGGCTACCGCAACGAGGCTGTCAATCTACTTGCAGGAGGCGTGAAAAATTCGCAACATACGAAAGGCGAAGCTGCCGATTGCTATATCACCGAAGGACCGGAGGGTTTATTGGGAATCTTGCAAGCATCCGGACTGGATTTCGACCAGGCAATCGTTTACCGGCGGAAAAAGTTCCTGCATCTTTCCTATCGCGAAGGTTTCAACCGGCAACAGCTACTTTACAAGTAAGGCAATATGTCAAAAGTCGATATTAAGGAACGCAGATTACGCAGACAGAGCACAGAGTTTCGCAGACAATATGATTTTATCCAATGAAACACAGTTTATTTCCATTTGTAATATTACTTCTTACAAGCTGTTCGGTCGGTAAACAAACCGGCTCATATCGGCAACAGACTGATAGCTTGCGGCAAATCAGCCGTTTATCCATCCAGACAGGTAAAGTTCCCGAAAGTCGTGCAGCCCTGGCTGTCCCGGTCGGCACGCTGAAAGAACTGCCTGCCGGTTCTGCTTTTATACAAAAAAGCGGACAGGCGACAGCCGAAATCCACTTTCGGCACGACACCTTGTTTGTCACAGCTACCTGCGACAGCTTGCAGACACTTGTTTATCAATATGAAGAGCAACTCGAACGGTTATCCGCACAAACGCAGGAAAAAAAGAAAGAGACAACCTGGCAGCTCCCAACCTTATTGCTCCTCCTGATTCTTTCCGGATTGGTCCTATTAAAGATAGTACGATAAACATTCCGATTTTCAATTCTTTTAGCTATCTTTGTTGTCAAGATGAAACCAACAACATTATCTATCAAAGAGCTGAGTGCGATGTATTTTCCGCACAGCAGCATCCGCAGCGCAGGCGTACAGCTAAAACGCTGGTTCGTGTATAACAAACCGCTCATGCAGGCCCTTGTCGATGCCGGCTACTATAACGGACAGAAGATTTTAACTCCCAAACAAGTAACGCTCGTTTTTGAATATCTTGGTGAGCCCTGAGAGTTATATCCATAAGCCTAAAAAAGCTCTTCCCGAATCCGGAAAGAGCTTTTTTAGTTATTATTATTTTACAGGCGATTATATCTTCTTCTCGATAACGGCCTGTACTACATTTAATACATAGTCACCCAATTTTTCCGATTCGCCGACAAGGTCCATATAGTATACACCGTCCTGATAGTGATACTTCTTGTTGTTGACATCTTCCATATTATGGATCTTCAACTGATTACGATAATTGTTGATCTCGTTTTCAATGTTGTAAGACTGGTTGATATCGTCGTGTACGACTTCCGGCATGTGAAGGATTTCATTCATTCGGGTCAACGCCTTTTCCAACAGGGCGAACATCTGGTCGATGTTGTGGTTCTGTTCGTCGGTGAACTCAGATTTGCCTTCGTTGCGGCGTCTGATACCACGTGCCAGGTTGTTACAGGAGTCGGCAATACTTTCTATTTCCGTAACGGTACGGAGCATGATGCGGATCTCTTCTTTACCTTCCGAGCTCAGGCGGCCTTCAGCAACGAATGTCAGGTAATTGGCGATCTCGATTTCCATGCGGTCGCTGATGTTCTCGTATTTCTCGATACGGCTGTATACTTTCAGGAAGTTATCCTCGTTCTTTTCATAAAACAGGTCCTTGACCATGCCGAACATGCGCTGCGTACGTTCTCCGAATACGGCAATTTCCTTTTTAGCCTGCATCAATGACAACTCGGAAGTTGAAAGCATACCCGACGGAATGTATTTCAGCTGGAACTCTTCTTCGTCGCTTACATTCTTTGGCTTGATAAGGGCTGAACAAACATATACGTAGAATTTCACGAACCAAACCATGATACATACGTTTGCTATGTTGAATATGGTATGGAACAGAGACAGGCCGTATGATACGGAAACCTGCAGTGTCATTAATTGTTTTTGAAGCGCCAGCAGGTGCGGGTCTGTGATCTGTGCACTGGAAGTGATCAGTGAGATCGTCTTCGGATCGAGCGTGCTCAGAAATTGGGTCATTTCATTCGGATCACCCGGACCGTAGTTGGTTACGATCCATGAAACCATATTGGTGAACGGATAGAACAATACCATTACCCAGCATACGCCGAACACGTTGAACATTAAGTGGGCAATAGCTGCACGACGGGCGGATACGTTCGCTGAAATGGCAGCAATATTGGCTGTAATGGTTGTTCCTATATTTTCGCCCAATACCATGGCAGCAGCCATTTCGAAAGGAATCCATCCCTGTGTACACATGATCAGCGTGATGGCTACAGTGGCACTGGATGATTGGACGATGATGGTAAGAATTGTGCCTAAAAGCAGGAAAATAAGAAGGGACGGATATCCCAGTGAGGTATAATCTTGAAGGAAAGAGAGAATTTCAGGATTGCTCTGCAGGTCGGGTACCGATGATTTCAGGTAAGACAGCCCCATAAACAGAAAGGCGAAACCCATTAAAAACTCACCCCACGATTTTCGCTTACTTTTACCGGAGAATATCAACGGGATGCATAAAGCGATAAGCGGCAGGGAAAAAACACTGATATCGACCTTGAATCCGAAAAGGGAGATGATCCATGCCGTGACCGTTGTACCGACGTTGGCTCCCATGATAACACTGATGGATTGGGTTAGTGTCAGAAGGCCTGCGTTGACAAAGCTCACGACCATCACCGTTGTGGCACTGGAAGACTGGATGAGTGCTGTTATTAAAATACCGGTCAGAACACCGGTGAAACGGTTTGTCGTCATTACCGAGAGGATACTTCGAAGTTTGTCCCCCGCGACTTTCTGTAACCCTTCACTCATCACTTTCATTCCGTATAGGAACATACCTAATGCTCCTACAAGCGTAAGAAAATCAAAAAAAGAATAGTCCATTAATGTAAATTTAAGTGGATAAATATCCGATTATAATGAATGTATGCATAATTATATCTTTTTCTCTATAACGGCCTGGACAACATTTAGTACGTAATCTCCTAACTTTTCAGCTTCACTGACGATATCCATATAATATACCCCGTCCTGATACTGGTATTGCTTATTATTGATATCTTCCACATTATGTTGTTTCAGCAGGTTGCGATAATTATTTATTTCGTTCTCGATATTGTAAGACGGATTGATGTCATCGTGTGTCAATTCCGGCTTTTTCAATATAGAGTTCATTTGATGCAATGCCATAGTGACCAGTTCGAACATCTTGTCGATGCAGTGGTTCTGCTTCTCGGTAAAGTCTGACTTCCCTTCGTTCCGGTGCTTAATGGTGCGTGCCAGGTTGTTACATGAATCGGCAATACTTTCTATTTCCGATACGGCACGGAGCATGATACGGATCTCTTCCTTACTTTCCGAACTCAGGCGGCCTTCTGCCACGAGCGTCAGGTAGTTGGCTATCTCGATCTCCATATGGTCGCTGATGTTCTCGTATTTTTCGATCCGGTTATACGTTTTCATAAAGGCGTCTTCGTCCTTTTCATAAAACGCATCCTTCACCATGTTGAACATGCGTGTGGTCCGTTCTGCAAAAAGAGATATCTCTTTATTGGCTTGCAGGATCGATAATTCAGCCGTCGAAAGCAAACCTCCGGTGATGTAGTGCAGGCGATATTCTTCGTCCTCCGGCTTTGATTTGATGACAAAACAAACCAGGCGTTCGATAGGTTTTATGAACCATATCAATATCAGTACATTGCAAATGTTAAATGCGGTATGGAATGCTGACAGCGTGTAAGTGATGGCAATTTCTTTCGGTGTATTGGGTGCTACGTAATTAACCAGGTCTTTTACCATATCGATAAACGGATGGAAGATACAGAGTACCCAAATGATTCCGAAGAAGTTGAATATGAAGTGGGCAAATGCTGCCCTTCGTGCCTGCGCATTACCGGTGAGTGCAGCGATATTGGAGGTCACCGTCGTTCCGATATTTTCGCCCATCACCAGTGCGATACCCAGGTACAGGTCGAGGACTCCGCTGGAACACAGGATTAACGTAATAGCCATGACAGCCGCGGACGACTGGACCGCCATTGTAATCACACTTCCGATCAGCAGGAACAGCAATACGGAGAACATGCCCCATTCCTTGCAGGAGGTAATGAATGAAATGATAGCCTGGTTGTGTTCCAGGTCCATATGCATGGCGTTCTCCCGCAAAGTCGTTAACCCTAAAAACATAAAGGCAAATCCGAAAACGAATTCACCGAATGACTTGCGTCCGCTTTTTTTAGAGAATATCAGAGGGAGAGATAATGCGAAGAGGGGATAAATGACATTTGTCATATTGAACTGGAAACCGAAGATTGACATGACCCAGGCGGTGACTGTCGTTCCTATGTTGGCTCCCATGATGACGGAGATGGCTTGTGTTAGAGTCAGGAGACCGGCGTTGACAAAACTTACGGTCATAACGGTGGTAGCGGTGGATGACTGTACGGCGGCTGTGACGAAAGCTCCTGTGAGCAGTCCGGTGAACCTATTCGTAGTCATGGCGCCTAGGATATTACGTAGTCGGTCTCCCGTAAGCTTTTGGAGGCCTTCGCTCATCACTTTCATTCCGTACATTAATAAAGCAAGCGAGCCTAGCAGTTTAAGTACGGTAAAAATTGTATTATCCATCAAAAAATAGTTATACCTGGAAGTATATCCGATTAATATTCCTAACTTTAGGCAGCAAAACTACAAATAATAACTGATATAATATGTCTGAAACAATCACAATTTATTGCAAAAATAACAATACCTATAAAGAGGTTCCCATCGGTTCTTCTTTATTGGATATTTATACGATGATCGGTGCGCCTCTGCGTTACCGTCCGATGAATGCAAAAGTGAACAATAAGGTCGAGAGCTTGAATTATCGTTGCTGGCATCCGAAAGATATTGAGTTCGTGGATTATACGCAGCTTTCCGGACTTCGTACGTATGTCCGTTCGCTGTGCCATATTTTCTCGAAAGCGGTTAACGATGTGTTGCCCTCCGCTACATTAAATTTAGAACATCCGATCTCAAAAGGTTACTACTGTGTGATCCATAACGGAAAGAAGATAGACGGGGAGACGATCGACAAGATAAAGAAGCGAATGCGTGAAATTATCGATGCCGACCTGCCTTTTCTGCATAAAACGGTCCGGACTGTGGATGCAACCGTTCTTTTCCGTGAACGGGGCATGAACGATAAGGCACGTCTGATCGAAACGGCGGGTATGCCGTATACTTCTTATTACGAATTGGATGGTTATGTGAATTTCTTTTACGGCTGTCTGACGCCTTCCACCGGTTATATCCAATTGTTCGATATCGTCCCTTATTTTGACGGTGTGTTGCTCCAGATTCCGAAAAGAAGGAATCCGCTGGAGTTGGAACCGGCCATTAAACAGGACAAGATGTTTGAAGCTTATAAACAACATCTGACTTTGCAGCGGACACTGGACCTGAATAATGTGGGCGATCTGAACCGTGCCATCGAAAACGGTCATACATCGGAACTGATCATGGTATCCGAAGCGATGCAGGAAAAGCAGGTGGCAAAGATTGCGGAAGAGATAGCCGGGCGTTACCAGGACGGGGTTCGTATTGTGCTGATCTCCGGTCCGTCTTCTTCCGGGAAAACGACTTTCTGTAAACGTCTGGAAGTACAGTTGATAACGAATCTGATTCATCCTGTCAGTATCTCGCTCGACGATTATTTCCTGAATAGGGAAGATACGCCGAAAGATGAATCCGGTGATTATGACTTTGAGTCGCTTTATGCGCTCGATCTGCCTTATTTCAACAGTGAGATGAAGAAGCTGCTGTCGGGCGAGGAGATCGAAGTGCCTAGTTTCAATTTCGAAACGGGCCTGCGGGTTTATAAAGGTAAGAAGCTGAAGATGCGTGAAAATTCGGTGTTGGTGATAGAAGGTATTCATGCGCTGAATCCGGAGCTGACCTCCATGATAGATGATAAGTATAAGTACCGGGTGTATGTCTCCGTACTTACTTCCATATCATTGGATAATCACAACTGGATACCGACTACGGATAACCGTTTGCTGCGGCGTATCATCCGTGACTACCGTTTCCGGGGTTATTCTGCCAAAGATACGATTGCCCGCTGGCCGAGCGTGCGAAGGGGAGAAGATAAATGGATTTTCCCTTACCAGGAAAATGCGGATGCGATGTTTAACAGTGCCATGCTCTATGAACTGGCGGCTTTGCGTAAGTTTGCCGAGCCGATCCTGGCAGAGGTGCGTGAAGACGAGGAAGAGAATGCGGAGGCTTATCGCCTGTTGCGCTTCCTGCGTTACTTTAATTATATTCCGGATGTCGGTCTGCCCGGCACTTCACTACTGCGTGAGTTCCTGGGAGGCGGAAGTTTCCGTTATTGAGAAAATTAACGGGAGAGCTTTTGGCGTATCCGCCTGGCGAGTTCATCGACATCTTCCTTGTCGGGAATGAACTTGCTTATTCGTGTCTGGTTCTGCCGGCAGAATACTGTCATCGAAAATGCCAGCATGGCGCAGAATGCTATGCTGGAGCTGATGGCTGCCCCGACAACGCCGTGCAAAGGTATCAGTATATAGCCCGCTATCGACAGGGTGAGAAGTCCGATGCAGGAACTGACCGCGCTGTAACGTATTTTTCCGCTTCCGATAAAATAATGGCTGAGTATGCTGTTGCATCCTAAGGCTACAATCCCAACGGATAAGCCGAATATGACTTTTCGCATGCCTGTAAATTCGGGACTGAACAGATAATCCGTATAAATCCATTCCGGAATGAACAGGATGCAGATGGTGGCTGATGCGATTGCGCTGAAAGTGAGTTTGAACAGCTTCAGGGTCGTTCTCTTTTGTATTTCGGGATCCGTCGTTTGCGCCACACTGCTGTATTCGATAAAACTGACACTTCGGCTGATATGCCAGACGCTCTCCGATATTTTTGTCCCTGCATCCAGGAGACCGACACTGCCCAGGCCGGCAAAGCGTTGGATAAGGAAATAGTTCAGGCGGGTGGTCAACACTTCGGCTATATTGTCGGCACTTCCCCAAAGACCATAGGAAAACATCTCTTTCAAGATGGAAAGGAATGGCTTGTCTGCCGGTTTATTCTCTTTCCGGATCAGATGGGGGAAAAGGAGAAGCAGACTGCCGGCAAAGGCAATCCCGTACGTGATGTACAATCCGTAAATATAAGATGAAACTTCCTGTTTCCCTGTTATATAATAAAAATATAGAAGGATGAAGAACAACAGTCCGCTTTGCAGCATATAAGTGATATTGAATCCGGTAATTTTATCCTTGCCCAGCAGGAAACGGGCGTTGGTTGTAATGAAAGAAGAGATCAGTGACAGTATATAGATATCCGTCAGATATGCTGGAGGAAACAGTCCGAAAAGTAGCATGAACGTACACGCCAGCGCTGATCCGATAAAGGGCCATACATAAGCCGGGAATAAAATGGTGTGCAGGGAATACCGGTTCATGAAATAGACAATCGTGTTGCCGGAAAGCACTCCGTTGAACACGACGGCTATATTGATAGATGCCAGGAGAATACCCACCAGTCCGACCCCTTCCACACCCAATGCCTTGGCATTTATGAAAATAAGCATCAGGTTCAGAAAGGCTATCAGATAGCGTGTTCCGATTGTTCCCAGTATCTTTTTCAGCATACGATTAGAGTTTCAGTCCGTCCAGTAACCGTACATAGGTGTCGATCGCTTCTCTTATTTCCAACAGCCCGATGTACTCGTCTGCCGCATGTGAGCGGGCAGAGTTGCCCGGACCGATCTTGACGGACGGGAACGGCATAAGTGCCTGGTCGCTGAGCGTAGGCGAGCCGAACGGTTCTTTTCCCATCAGGATCGCCCGCTGTACAAACGGGTGGCTGAGGTCGGTTCTCGTCGAGTTCAGGCGGAAACTGCGCGCTTTTACTTCGCAGCCGACCTGCTCTTTTATCAGTTCAAACAGTTTCTCGTTGGGATAGAACTCGTTGGTACGGATATCGACCGTAAATTCACAGCGGTCGGGAATGACATTATGCTGCGTTCCGGCATGAATGATCGTGACGCTCATCTTTACCGGTCCGAGGAAATCGCTTTTTTCCGGAAACTGATGGTTGTTGAACCATTCAATGTCTTTTATCGCCAGCGTGATCGCATTGATCCCTTCATTCCGGGCGGCATGTCCTGCTTTTCCGATGGAGACACAGTCGAGGACCATCAGCCCTTTTTCGGCTACAGCCGGTTGCATTCCGGTAGGTTCGCCGACAATAGCAAAGGCAATCGGAGGCAAGTCGGGAAGAACGCTCTCCAGACCGTTTTTGCCGGATACTTCTTCTTCGCAGGAAGCCAGGAATATCAGATTGTATGCCTGTTCCTTGCCGGTCAGCAGGGAGAAAGCTGCATATAATGAGACAACGCTTGCTCCGGCATCATTACTTCCCAGGCCATATAACTTTTCGTCTTCGCTTTCTTCCGGGTGGAAAGGATCTTTTGTCCAGCCGGAGGCCGGTTTGACGGTATCGATATGTGAGTTCAGCAACAGGGTCGGCTTATTCAGATCGAAACCGGGGGAAACAATCCACAGGTTATTTCCTTTACGGTGTACTGTATGTCCGGCTGCCTGCCAGCTTTGTTGCAGGAAATCGGCTACAGCAGCTTCATCCCGGCTGAAAGAAGGACGACTGATCATCCCTTTTAAAGTATCTATTGCTTCGTAGTACATTTTTTATAGTCAACTAATTAATATCTTGTCCACTGTCTCCCGATCACGACCGAGCTGCTCAATCAGCTCTTCCAGCGAGTTAAACTTGACATCGCCTCGTACATAATATATAAACGCAACGGTTATTTCATTATTATAGATGTCTCCCGAGAAGTCCAGTATATTCACTTCCAATGTGATATTATCGCCGTTATCGAGCGTGGGGCGGTTGCCGATATACAACATTCCTTTATATCTTTTCCCTTTCAGATACACCCAGACGGCATATACTCCGATTCCCGGAACAATTTTAAAAGGTTCGTCCACCTGTATGTTGGCGGTCGGAAATCCCAGTTTGCGCCCGACTTTATATCCGTTTACGATTGTTCCCTGCAGCCTGTAGGGATAAGTCAGCAATCGGGCGGCTTCTTCCACATGGCAGTCGGTCAATAATTTCCGGATCTCCGAAGAACTGACTGCTGTACGCCCTTCGTCATAGGGAGAGGCTTTCAGCACTTCCATTCCGCAGGCGGCACCATAAACAACGTATTGCTCGAAACCGTCTTTGCGGTCGTGCCCGAACCGATGGTCGTAACCGATCAGTAACGCATCTGTGTGGAGTTTCTCTGCCAATATGGAAGTGATAAACTCTTGCGCCGTCAGTCGCGACAGCTCTATCGTGAAATCGAGGACGATGCAATAATCGACTCCGGTAGTCGCCAGTTGCTCTAGTTTTTCCTCGAATGAATTTAGTAATTTCGGCTGATAATCCGAATGTAATACGGCGCGTGGGTGTTCCGGGAAGGTGATAACTGCCGAAGGTTGATTTTTAGCCCTGGCAATACCTTTCAGTTCATCGATCAGGAACCGGTGGCCCAAATGGACTCCATCGAAGAACCCGATGGTGGCGACCAGTCTTTTCCCTTTTAATAAATCCGTATCTCTGATAACGATCATTTTCTTTCTATTCGTTCAATGGAATGGCAAAAGTACATAAATTAATTGTACTTTTGAGCTGATTTATTAACAGACATCTCTGAATATTAGTTATGAAAAAAGTCTTTTATCTTCTGATCTGTCAATTGTTAGCCGTATCCTCCGTGTTTGCCGATGATGTGCAGACAGAGAGAAGAACGGTACTGTTCACTCCTTCCGCGGGCGGGAAGGTCCATGTATTGATGCCGGGTAGCAGTGTTACCGAAAGTGTTTCATTTGAAAAGCAAGCGTGGCCTGTCCGGAAATTCCTTCGTGTAGTCGGCGGTGTGCAAATGCCGGCACCTTTTGAGAAAAGAGGCGAAGAAATGTTCAGACGGTCGGAGTTCTATATCGATGATAATCTGGATTCCGTTCATGTGAAGAAGGATAAGTACTCCTTATATTTCAAAGGAGAAGATAATAACTTCGAGCGGCATGCTTATTACCGCCTGTCGGGTGACTTGCTGAAACCCGGTGAATTGACGGTGACATTGCCGGTCGTAAAGCGTCAGAATCTGTCCGTGTCATCCGGCGGAGACTTCGGGGTGGAGATCGAGTTATTCTATAAAAAGCCGGGACGCTACAAAGACGATATTTATGATCGTCCGGATTCCCTGCTTTATTTTCCGGTGCCCGAAGGTTCCGGCAAGTTTCAGTCTGTGACGCAGAAATTTATCCTGCCGGAAAATGTAGCTTGTGCTTTCCTGCGCATCGGTGGCACGCATTTCAGTGGCGAGTGCTGGGTGGAAGCTCCGAGGTTGACGCAGAACAAGAAACAGGTATGCTCCATTCCTTTTGCAAAGTTTGCCGATAAAACAGACGATTATAATTACTGGACAGGCTGTAACCTGTCTACCCGGAGCTGGCCGCGTTGGAGGCTGGATTTTAACGGCACGACCGTTTACGAAGGAAATATTTTCGACAGGGCTTCCGATATTGCCGACTTCTATATCCTTCTGCCGGATGCCGTACAGGGGAAAGGGGATTTGAAACTGACTTTATTGAAAGAAGATAACCGGGCTGCTTATCCGTATGAACTCCGTTCCCTGGAGATTATCGAGGAGAGTGCCCGCGATTTCGAAGTGGTCTCCGTTCCGGAATATGTAACGGCAGGAGCTGCTTTCGGTGTTCTGGTGGAAACCAATAAGCCGGATGTTCGTTTGAAGGTACAGGCTCCGGCTGCAGTCATTCCTTCATTTCAGGAAATAGAACTGAAAGAGACCGGTTTGCATGTAGTGGAATTTCGTGCCGGCGATTATGCGTCTGCTGTTCCGATGACCTTCGACGACGGCAGCCGGAAAGCGGAAGTCATGATTCGCCAGATCATAGAAAAAGAACCGGATGAGGTGTATATCTCTTCGGGCGATGAAATTTATATCGATAAGGAATATACGCCGTATGATTATTTCTTCAAATGGTATATTTCCAAACGTGTCGGAAACTGGTACCAGTTCCGTCCGTCTTACCAGTGGAGCGGTTTCCGTGTGGCCCGTCCGGAAGTGATCCGTCACTATACCGGTTTGCTGAATAAGTTACAGGTCCCTTATGCCTGGCAGGTGGAAGGACGTACGCTGGCAGGAAAACGTATCAACCCGGATCTGGAAACACTGGCTTCTCCCATGTTCCGCGGAAAGCAGGCGCATGAAAATGACGGCGGTTATTATTACTGGCAACATTTCCTCTATCAGGGAGTCTTTTCGGATATGGCTGCCCGCAACCGTCCTTATGGCGGTATCTTTGCCAAACATCGTCCTATCTATACCGATCATGGCGTATTTATTCACTATGACCCGCAGGGTGTGAAAGATATGGCTGACGGTGCTCGTAAACTGGTTGAGAATTTCCGTTACTCCAAGGGAGAGAGCAGTCGTCATACGGGACCGTCTACTATGTTCCGCTATTTGTATCAGGCGGGTTATAACTGGCTGGGAGCCGAACAGATGTACGGTCCGGAAGAAATTATCCTCTCTTCGCTGCGTGGTGCTTCACGTGCCTATAGCAAACAGGACTATGGAACTTTGCATGCCATGCAGTGGGGATCAGGACCTTTCACCGATCCGAAGCATTCCCTGCGTTTATATATGTCGCTGGCAGTTGCCTATATGCACGGCTCTTCCCATATGAACACCGAAGAGGCATTGTGGCTGGATGAATATGCCAACGACCGTTATTCCCAGTCCGGTAAGGAACATCTGTACGCGCAGCATCGTGTACTGGACTTTATAGAAACGCATACCCGCCGTGGCGAACTGAAAAGTAATATCGCTGTTATTCAGGGAAGAAACGATGCCTGGAAATCATTCGGTCGCGGCAGTCTGTGGTCGCAGAAAGGAGATAAATGGGCGTTTAATAAGGCGACGGAAAGTTTTGATTTACTGAATGTCTTTTATCCGGATAATATCGTCGACGGTTGCGGTCCGAAAGGTTGGTTTACTTCTACGCCTTATGGAACAGTAGATATTTTGCCTATCGAAGCTCCGCAGGATGTGATGAATAAATATAAGGCAATGGTCTTCCTGGGTTGGAACAGTTTTGAGGAGAGCGATTTCCTCCGTATCCGTAACTATGTATTTGGAGGTGGCACGCTTGTTTTGACTGCTGCTCATCTGAATGCAGAACTTCAACCGGACCAGCCGGTGAAATTCCCGGTAAATGACGCCGTTATTCGTGAAATGCTGGGTGATAACTATAAATCGTTGTCTGCAAAAACTGTAGTCCCGTTCGGATCGGGTAAGATCATCTATTTCCCGCAAACGGTCTATCCGGCGGAGGCTTCCCTGAGAAGCCAGTATGAAGCTACGATGCGTGAGTTGGCATCGGCAACGACCGGTGAAGAGCTTTCGAAAGGTTGGATCGAGTCTGCACCGTCTGTTGGTTTTACGGTTTGGGACAGTAAGGATCGTCGTACAATTTATCTGTTGAACACGGACTGGCAAAGTAATGAGCAGAAGCACGAAGCTACATTTATCTGCAACGGTAAGAAATTCCCGGTCGATGTAAGACGTTATCACATCGAAACCGTTCATTGTGCCGACGGCCTGGCCGTATCTCCCGGCAGCAACACGACGGATATCCTGTCGATCGACCGGGAAGGCGACGGCTGGAAGGTAACCGTCCAGAATACGGAGAAGGACACGATCCGCTATTTCAATACCGAAACGGGTGCGATCGACTCCGTCACTTTCGATGAGCCGTCCGTACATAGTTTTATTGTAAAGTAATGAGATGGAAAAAGGGCACAGGTCGTGATCGGCTTGTGCCCTTTTTCTGTTTTGCGACTTCGGGTGTCTTCCTGTTGCCTCTTGCCGGGATGTATTTACCATTCTGCTGGGGAAAAGATTTCCGGATGCCGTTGTATTTTCTCTTAAGTGCCGATATAATCTTTGTTTGACACAGGTCAGACAGCTGTTCGACCTGTGTGGGATGGCTGTCTGAGCCTAGTCGAACAGCTGTTCGACTCCTGTCGGACGAAAAATAAATCGGCAGGTATTCGAAAATAGATGCCGGTGTAATGAAAATATCTGCCTTACTCTCCTGAAATATCTGCCGGACTGCAGAGGTTGCCTTCGGGGAGGGCGCTCTTCCGCTTCTGAACTTTTTGAGCGGGTAATATGCGTTAAAAGCGGGCGAAGTTGCGGAATAATACCTGATATTTTATATGTTTGCAAGATGGAAGTGAAAGATCAGACGACAAACTGCTATCAGCGCATATATCTTGAATATGCTCCGATGTTACTTCGCTTTGCGGGGAAGTTCGTCTCGGGTTTCTTTGCGGAAGATATTGTGCACGACGTTTTTCTCAAGCTATGGGACAAACAAGTCTTCCTTCTTCCGGATGCCGATCTGAAACGTATTCTTTACGTTGCTGTCCGCAACGCCTGTATCGATCACCTGCGCCGTTCGAATATGGAGCAGGAAATTCTGGATCACCGGGCCGTCCAGCTCAAACTGGAGGAACTGGACTATTTTGAGTCGTCCGACGAACTGTTCATGCGGAAAGACCTATTGGATCTTTTGATGAAGAAAGTGGCGGAGCTACCCGAAAGGAACCAGGAGATTTTCCGTCTTTCCTATCTGAAAGGGATGAAAGCGGCCGAGATTGCGGATCAGTTGGGTCTCTCTGTCCGCACAGTTGAGAACCAGCTGTACAGGTCTTTGCTTTATCTCCGTAAGCATTGTTCGCATCTTTTCTTTTATCTTTTTACCTTGATTTGAACCTAGGGCTTTACTTAAATCCTATTATATATGGAAAGAACGAAGATATTCGAAGTGAAAGAATTCGATCCGGCATATGTCGGTATCATTAATGAGCTTCTTTCTCAGCTGACTTCCTCCCCGGTCCCGTTTACCGATACCGACTTGCAAACGATGATCGTCTCCGGTAGCAGCCACCTTTTCCTGATCTCCTATGAAGATGAAATAGCTGGTATGCTGACGGTCGGTTCCTATAAAACTCCTACCGGGCAGAAGCACTGGATAGAAGATGTGGTTGTCGACCAGCGTTTTCGTGGCAAGGCGTTAGGTTATAAGTTGGTAGAACATGCCATCCGTTATGTGGAGTCGCTCGGTAATTCCATCCTGATGCTGACCTCTAGTCCCGCACGCGTTGCGGCAAACCAACTGTACCGATCCGTCGGCTTTGAACCTAAAGAGACCAACGTTTATAAAATGACGTTTAAAAAATAGCTGGAGGATGGACCTCGAACACTTTCCGAAGATAGACGCTCACTTCCATGCGACTATGCCTGGCTGCATCCGGAAATCCCTTCCTGGCAGCAGCAGATCGAAGCCCGGGACCGTATCTTGCAACGTTATCCCGGCCTGACTTTCGCCGGTGCCCACCTGGGCAGCCTGGAATGGGACTACCGGGAGATAGCCCGGCGTTTGGACGCTTATCCTCAGTTTGCCGGAAGATGTGTTATTTCAGATTTATTTCGGGAATGCGGAGAGGTATTACCGGTTGTAGTATGTTCCTTTCCGTATTCACCCTCATTTTCAACCGTTCGTATTTAATTTAAAAAAAAGTTTGTTTTTGTGTGAGTACTTTTTTGCTGCCATTCGTTATAAGTTCATAAAGGACTAAGTCACCGAAAGGTAGCAATTCAAAGAAGATATCATGGAAAACGAACATACAGAGTTAATTATAGGTTATTTGCAGAATAATCTTACCCAGGAAGAAACAGACTGTTTTTACAATTGGGTGAACGAGAGTGCTTCTAATAAGGAGTTATTTTTCGAAATTAAGGCAATGTATGATGCAGGTCTGCCTTTAAGTACCCCTTTGGAAACAAGCGAAAGCTGGGGGCGTTTACTAAATAAAAAGAAAAATTCACAATCCCGCCGCTTCAATCTTTGGTATCAAATCAGTACTTATGCTGCCGTAGCCCTTTTGGCTGTGGCAATCAGTTCTATGTATTTCTTGTTCTTTCATGAAGAAGATAATAGCTTATATTCCAAATATATCGGAGGAGACGGACTGGAAGCCGATGTTGTTGAACTGCCGGACGGAACACATATCAGTCTGGGCTCTAAAACAACTTTCCATTATGACAAAGATTACGGTAAAGACAAACGTATCGTATATCTGGAAGGAGAGGCCTATTTTGATGTTGCCAAACAAAAAGACAAGCCTTTCATCGTAAAGACCAAAGAACAAGATATAGAAGCATTGGGAACAAAATTCAATGTGATGGCTTACCCGTTGGATTCATTGGTGATAACCACATTGTTGGAAGGTTCAGTACAGTTGAAAACAATGAATTTTCCGGAACGGACAATTATGCGTCCTAACCAGCAGCTCATATATAATCGAAATACGAAACAAGCTTCACTTTTTCATGTAAATGCCAGACAATTTACCTCTTGGACCACAGGATATTATTATTTTTATGAACAAAGCCTGAAGGCAATTCTTGATCGGTTAAGTCACGTTTATGGCATGCAATTTACCGTAAACTCCGAGATTTTAAATCAACGTACATTTACAGGTACTTTTTATCGTGGACAAAGTATAAAAGATATTATGGAAATTGTAAACCTGTCTATTCCGATTAAATACAAGATAGATGATCGGCATGTAACAATTTCTGAGAAGTAAGAAGTAAAGGAATAATGTTAATCTAAAATCAAATGAAATGAGTGGATAATGTAAGAATTTAGAAAAAGGTGTAAATCTTGCCGGATTCTCCTTTTGTGTGTGATTCAATTAAATTTCCATTGCCGTGGAAAATGTGTTTAATCTTAAAACAATTAAAGTATGGATAATCAACGTATAGTTGTTTTTGTAACCTTCAAAAAGACTATAAAAATCATGAAATTAACCGTGTTAATGCTAGCCATTTGCTTGTCGCAGGTGGTAGCCGCAACTTATGCACAGACTGCGAAACTGAATGTTTCCGCGAAGAATGAAACATTGGAAAATGTGTTGAAACAAATAGAAAAACAGTCTGAATTTCTGTTTTTCTATAATCTGGAAGAGATTAACAAAAATGAAAAAATCTCTATTACGAAAAAGGATGCCAATATCCAGGATATACTGGACACTATCGCAGATAAGACCGGTTTGAGATACACTATTAAAGACCGTCACATTGTCCTGACTAACGAAAAGTCATTGCCTATCACTGCTTCAACACTGCAGACTAGGAAGGTGACCGGTACAGTCAGCGATGCCTTCGGTCCAATCACCGGAGCCAATATCATCGAAAAAGGGACAACCAATGGTACAACAACCGACATGGATGGTAATTACTCCATCGAAGTGTCGGACGGCGCTACGTTACAGGTGTCTTTTATAGGGTATATTCAGCAGGAGATTGTTGTTAAAGGCAAAAATGTGATTAATGTTTTGCTGAAGGAAGATACACAGGCACTGGAGGAAGTAGTTGTTGTAGGGTATGGTGTGCAGAAAAAGAGAGATTTGACAGGAGCTATTTCTTCTGTTAGTATGGATGACACTCCGATTAATACTTATTCGACAGTTAGTCATGCTCTAGCAGGTAAAGCCTCAGGACTGCAAGTAACTCAAAATAGTGCGCAAGTTGGTGGTGGTTCAACGTTTCGTATTCGTGGAGCCGCGTCAACAGGAGCAGGTAATGACCCACTGATTATTATTGATGGTTTTCCTGTCTCATCAGGAAGTTCTTTGGGATCTGGAACTCGTTATGACGCAGGCTCTACAGATAATGTATTGGCTTCATTGAACCCTAATGATATAGAATCTATAGAGATATTAAAAGATGCAAGTTCAACAGCTATCTATGGTTCTCGCGCTGGTCATGGAGTCATTATTGTAACAACTAAACGTGGTAAGGCTCAAAAGGCTCAGGTCAGATATTCAGGTAATGTTTCTATTCAAAATATGAAAAATGGATATAAATCATTGAGTGGAGCTGAATATATGCAACAATATAACCGTTACACTTATGAGGATTATTTAAAATCGAATGGGCTAGATGTTTATAAGGGCTATGTATCTGTAGCAGATGGTCATATAGCTCCGGAGTATGTTCCTACTTATAGCGAAGCTGATATTGCAAATGCTGGAAATACAGATTGGTTTGATGCTGTGACTCGTACTGGAATGATGCATTCTCATAATGTATCTGTAAACGGAGGTACTGAAAGTACACAATATATGGCATCATTAAGTTATATGAATCAAGCTGGTATAGTAAAAAATAATGATTTGGAACGTTTCACTGGTAAAATCAACCTGGATCAACAGATTTCAAAATATGTAAAGGCTGGAATCTCTTTGAATATCAATCGTAATACACTAGATAATGTACCCTTGGGAAAAGGAGAGTTTGAAAATGCAGGTATTCTGTCTGCTGCTGCAATGTTTAATCCTAATTTACCAATTTATGATGAAGAAGGAAATTATTCAGTGAATCCTTATTTTACACAAACTCCAAATCCAGTCTCGTTGTTAGAGATTACAGATAAAAGTGTTAAAGATCGTCTCTTAGCATCTGGATATGTACAGGTTGAACCAATAAAAGGATTATTGTTGCGGGCCAATTTGGGTATAGACCGTCAGTATGAAAAAAGAAAAGTTTATTTGCCTAAAACAACCATGTATGGTCTACAAGCCAATGGACAGGCAAATATTAATCAATCCGATCGTAATGATTATTTGATGGATTTAACTGCTACTTACTCCAAAGATTTTGGTAACCATAGTTTGACGGCTTTACTGGGATATTCTTATCAACAGTTTAATTATGAATCTGTTTCTGCCGGAAATCAGGATTTTCTGATTGATTCGTTTTTGTATAATAATTTGGGAGCCGGTAATTATGCCAAACCTTCTGTTGGTTCAAGTGCTGAAAAATCTGCTTTAGGTTCTTATTTCGGACGTATCAATTATTCTTATTTGGGACGATATTTGCTAACTGCAACATTACGTGCAGATGGTGCTTCTAACTTCGATCCGGATCATCGTTGGGGTTATTTCCCCTCTGTTTCTGCAGGATGGCGTTTTAGCGATGAGGCATTTATGCAAAGCATGAATACTGTTTTGTCGAATGGTAAACTGAGAGTTAGTTATGGCCAGACAGGTAATTCAAATGTGGGAAACCGCACGATGGACTTGTTTTATACTGGTTTTAATAATGTATTTGGCAATGCATCCTATACCGGAGTTTATGCATCCCAGTTAGGTAATCCGTTACTGACTTGGGAAACAACAAAAGAATTTAACGTTGGTTTGGATTTAGGCTTCTTCGATAATCGTTTATCAACTACCGTTGAATATTTTAATAGAACAATTTCAGACTTATTGGTAAAAGAGAAATCGTTGCCATCTTATAATGAAGTCACAACGATTGCCTCTAATATTGGTGAAACAAAAAGTCAAGGTTTTGAATTTACTTTAAATTCTGTGAATATTTCAACACGTGATTGGAGTTGGGCAACAGATGTAACTTTATCTTTTTATCGCGATCGTTGGAAAGAACGTGATCCAAATTGGAAACCTGCCGCTTATGAAAGTGTAAACGATTGGATTCGTCCAATATTTGCGTATGAATCAAATGGATTATTGCAACCGGGGGAAAAGGCTCCAGCTCATCAGGCAGCATTGCTACCTGGACAGGTTAAATTAATTGACCGAAATAATGATGGTATCCTGAATGATGAGGACAAAATTTTATTAGGTTCTGAAGATCCTGCGCTTATTTTTGGTTTCAATAATACATTGCGTTATAAAAACTTTGATTTTAATATTTATTTCTATGGTGAAGCTAACAGAATAAAAGGATCCAGTTATTATGAATCATGGGCAACTATGGGATATGGTTTGACACAGGGGCGTAACGCTTCTAAAGGATATATGGATACATGGACACATGATAATCAAAGAGCTATCTACCCTAATATTTTAAGTGCCGGTGACAATGGTACAGGAGACTATTTCTATAAGAAGATCTCTTATATTCGTTGTCGTAATATTACTTTAGGATATACAATTCCTGTGTCCAAAAATATATTGAATAGTATTCGAGTGTATGCAGATGTAAATAATCCGTTTGTAATAACAAACTGGAATGGATTGGATCCTGAAACAGAAGGAAATCAATATTCATATCCGAATGTGACAAGTTTTAGTTTTGGAGTTGATGTAACGTTTTAATAAGAAAGTAAGATGAAGAATATAAAATATTATTTGCTTGGTGGAGTAATTACTGCTTTCTCACTTGGACTTACCAGTTGCGAGTTGGAGTCAGAAATATATGATTCTATTAATGGAGGAATATTCCCAACAACAGAAAGTGATGCAGAAGCTTTGGTGACAGGAAATGCATATAGTGTATTTATGAACAATGGCTATGATGGCATGTTTAACATAGCGACAGGAGTATTGCTAGTTTCAGATCTAATGTCAGATTATGGAGAATGTACTTGGCGCGGTTGGGAACCGATTCTTTATAATCGATGGAGTGTGGGAAACAGTTATAATGATAACCATTGGCGATGGGCAAAATATATGGGAAAAATTACCATGACTATCGATCGTATTGAAAAGATGGATTTATCGGATGATGTAAAAAATAAATATCTGGCAGAATTACACTGTGCTCGTGGTTGGCTGGCTTTTTCGATGTGGGACTTATATGGACCAATACCTATTGCTGATATTGAAACCTTGAAAAAGCCGTTGGAAGAGCAGATTATTCCACGTTTGTCTGAAGAAGAAATGCAGAATTTCATTGTAACAGAACTTACTGCTGCAGCATCAGTTCTACCTTATAGTTATGCAAAAGAAAGTTCAGAGTATGGACGTTTTACAAAAGGATTGTGTAACATGGTTTTATTAAAATTCTATATGCAAACCCAACAGTGGGCAAAGGCAGAGGAACTAGGACGTGAACTGACAAAAGCAGAATATGGGTATAAATTGGAACCTAATTATGCAAGTATTTTTAAATTGGCAAATGAGAAAAATGCGGAGACAATTTGGGCGGTTAATTGTTTGCGTGGAACGCAAGAGCATAAATGGCATCCTCATGTATTACCAAATGATTTTCCTGGGTCTGAAACTTTGACAAAGTGGAATGGATACAAAATATCTTGGGATTTCTTCGATACTTTTGAACCGGGTGACAAACGTTTGGAAACTATTATTTATGCATATACAGGAACAGATGGAACTACTCATAGCGAAGTAAATGATAAAGTTTCAAGCGATAAATTATTGTATTATGGTGCAATTCCCTGTAAATATGACTGCTATGACTTTGTAGGTACTCAAGGGGAAAATAGTGAAACTGATTATATCATATATCGTTATGCAGATGCTGTTACATTGTATGCTGAGGCAATGGTTCGTAATCAAAATATGATAACAGATGAAGCCCTTTATTGGTTGAATGAAATCAGAAAAAGAGCAGGTTTGTCTGAATATCAAAGATCAGATTTTTCGAATACACGTGACTTTTTGGATAAATTGTTATTAGAGAGAGGCCATGAATTATTCTTTGAGGGTTGCCGCCGTCAAGATTTAATTCGTGATGGATCATATGTTGATGCAATTAAACACAAGTGTCAGGTAGTAGGACAAACGACTTTAGTAAATAAAAATTATGAGCGTATACCGTTACCTCAAAGTGTAATTAATGAAGGTAAAGGACAGATAGAACAAAATCCTGGTTATTAATTCTAAACAAAAATCCGATAATTATTATTTTAATGATTATCGGATTTTACTAAAATAAAAAAACATGAAATACACAAAAACATTCCTTTTACTAGTCATCATAACGATATTATCAGCATGTAAGACAAATACAAGACGGACTGTTTATTATCAAGGTATTTATGCTGATGATTCTACCGGTCTAGAAGGGCTATACAATCCAGAACGTGGTTTCCGGTTAGAAGTTGCAGTGGATATTGCTGACAAAAATTATGTTTGGGAACCGGAGAAATATCCTGATATTACTTCCTATCTAGAAGAACAGTCTGAAATGTATGCTTCAGATAGTGTTTCTTTGGTACAAACTTATTTTTATCTGACCGGAATGGTGGGTAAAGAACTTACAGACGAAAATTTCCAGGTAATGGATACATTTTTTAATAAGCTGCGTAAATTGGGGAAAAAATCTGTTTTACGCTTTGCTTATGAAACAGATTTTATGGGACGTGTGAAAACTGGTCCAACACTAGAAGATATCATTTGTCACACAGAACAATTAAAACCATTTCTTGAAAAAAATAAAGATGTTATTCAGGTCGTACAAGCAGGAATGATTGGAGCCTGGGGAGAATGGCATAGTTCTTTTCATGGTTTGGAACAATCTGAAGAGACAAAACGGATCATACTTGAAAATATATTGTGTATGACACCTGAAAATAGAAAGCTACAAGTGAGAGTCCCCTCTTACAAAAACCTTCTGAAAAAGAATGAGAAGGCATATAGCAGGATCTCTTTTCATGATGATTTCATTATTGTCGATCCGCATAAGTGGGATGGAGGTATGCACGAAGGAACAGAATTTTTTAATCAAATTGTGAGGGAATCTCCTTATCTTCCTGTAGATGGGGAGTTACCTTGGGGAAATTGGAGTGTAAATAAAGGACCTGATAATCCGGAACCCGGTTGGATTATAGATGGAATGAAAACAGCAAGACAACTATTTTTGCAACATTACACTTCCTTGAGTGCAATACATAATTATAAAGAAAGAGGAGCTCCTGATAAATATTCAATGATGTATTGGAAAGAGACTCCTGTAGATAGGACTTTCCTTAAAGAGAATAAGATGCCAGTTTCGGATGCGTATTTTAAGAAAAAAGACGGATCCCCAGCGGAACGAAATGTATTTGACTATATCCGTGATCATTTAGGATATAGGATAGAATTACAGGAAATGACAGCTCCTTCCATTCTGTCATTTACAGATTTGAATTCTGTTGAAATATCTTTGATTAATCGGGGTTTTTCTACATTGTTTAATGAACACCCAGTTTATCTGGTTCTGATTGATGAAGCCGAAAATGTTTGTTATACAAGTCTGACTAATGCGGATGTAAATACCTGGCAACCCTATCAACCGGGGGATAGTCTGTGTAGCCCTCTTGTACATAAAGTGAAGAGCGACCTGAAAATTCCGGCTGATTTAAGTAAAGGTACGTATCGCCTTGGACTTTGGATTCCGGACGGTTCCGAGCGCTTAAAATATGATAATCGTTTTGCAATCCGTTGTGCAAACGGTAACGTCGGCTGGTGGATTTCAAAAGATAAAAAATATGGGATTAATATATTATCGGAAATTGTATTATGAAATTTTATTATATACTAATTCTCTCATCCATATTGTTTTCTTTTTCCGGTTGCAACAACCATAAGACTGTATCTATATCTTTCAAACCTGATACAGTTAGCGTATTAAGGAATCCGGCAATGGGGTGGGTTATGTATGAGGAAGGATGGTCTTTTAATGGAGGAAAGAATAATCCCTATACACCTGAAATATTTTGGGAAGAGATGGATGCTGTAAATGCTTCAGCATATTCAAATATTTTGTACATCCGCGTTTTATGGAATGTCATGGAACCAGAGGAGGGACGATATGCTTGGATTTACAATGAAGCTTATAAAAATTATATCAGGAAAGCTAAAGATCGTGGGTTAAAACTAGCATTTCGGATTTTCTTTGATAATGGAGTTCCTGATTTTGTGTATAAAGCAGGATGTAAGTCAACGCTGGATCCCCCCATGTCTTTAGAGAATGATAAACAACCTTATTATGATGATCCGGTTTTTCTTGAAAAATTGACAAACTTTATCCGGGCATTTGCAAAAGAGTATGATAATCCGGATATTGTTGATTTTGTTGATGTTTATGGTTTAGGACGATGGGGAGAAGGGCATGGTGTGACCCTTAAAGATGAGAGGAACAGAGAATATGTTATGAGAAGAGTGACAGAAGAATATGCAAATAACTTTAAAAGGATTTTGACTGTCATGAATTTGTCTTATGCCGATTATAAATACAGTAAACCTTTGGTATATGATAAATTGGGATTTCTTCCACGGCGTGATGGCATTGGAAGTTTTTGGTTTGATGACGAAGAAAGAAAAATGCTGAATGAACTGTTCCCTGATAAAGCATTCATTGGTGAAGGATGTTATTGGTTTAACTCTCCAACTGATACAACCAATTATCATGATTATTTTAAAGAAGAAAAACGTTTTAATATAAATAATTTTAGCGAAGCGTTGACTGTCGGTGTGGAAGATGCTTTGGTATCTCACTCTAATACATATGATTTAAGAGTACCAGCTCAATGTAAGTTTTGGATTGAGAAGTTGCCTGACCAGGTTCAAAAGTTTATTACGTTGGGAGGATACAGACTTTATCCGTTAACTATAAAGATTCAGCAAGATAAAAACTCTTTAAAAATTGAACATGTATGGACTAATTTCGGTGTAGGAGTTTTGCCTAATCGTCATCCGAACTGGAATCATAAATATCAGGTAAGTTTTAGTTTGCTTGATCCTTTGACTAAAGAAGTTAAATTTGTTTATACTGATGTGAATGTTGAACCTTCTGATTGGTTGAAAGGAAAAAATTATTCTTATACTTCATCTTTTAGAGTCCCGGATGAGCTATCTTCGGGGAATTATTATTTATGTGTTGGAATAACAGATAGCACAAAAAAGAACCAACCAGGAATAATTTTGTCTTTACCGTCTGATAATATTTTGAACGGATGGGCTTCTATTACTTCTGTACAATTATAAATATTTGTTTTGTATATTATAGATAAAAAGAGACTGTCTAAAAAGTATTTCGGCTCTATTTATTTAAGATTGATTTCAAATCTCAAGAACGAAGAGTTACTTTTCGGGCAGTCCCTTTTATTTTATTTGATCTTCTCAAACCAAGGCAATCTCTCCAGCGGAGCCTCCACCTCTATTGTTTTCGGTCCACGAAATTTCTTACCTGTATCGTCTCTCCATTGCCCTTTGGGTAACATTACTTTACGAGTATGTTCTTTGGTCAGGATTGGAGCTACCAAATATTTATCTCCCAGCATAAACTGGTCTTTACAATCCACGAATCCCTGATGGGGGAACGCATATTCCATATGGCGGAGAATAGGCTCACCTGTTTGTGCGGACCTGCGGGCTTGTTCCAGGATATAACTACCCATTTTCTCATGTAAGTGGGCATATTCACGGCAAATAGCCAAATGTTTTTCATCGAGAATACGCCAGGGAGCTACAGAAAACTGCATCATAGGCATTAATGTGTGAACCTGGCAGGAACGAACGATCAAATCCTGATCCAGTTTGGTCTGATCTACCCCCAGGAAAGAACCGAACTGGCCTCCGCCAATCATATCGGGACAAGCGTATGCGTATCCTAATAATCCGGCAGCGATCATATCAGGTATAAGAAGTCCTACGGCATTCCATGAATAATCTTTATCACCCAAGCGTTGAACCAAAGCCTGTCCACCCATTTTCCAACCGGCACGGTATTCATTGAACGGAAAATCTAACCCTATCTTTGCCCAATATTCACACATGTCGACTGATGTTGCCTTTTTATCATAAAACTCTAGTTCCGGATCATTATAATGACCGATATCACCTGCATCGAATTTAAAACCATCGACACCGTATTGCGTCTGCATATTGCGTAACTGCTGTTTCAAATGTTCTGCTGCAGCCGGATTACTCAAGTCATAACAAGCACTGTATCCATTCCACCAGGGAATTATAGCGGCTTGCTTAGTTCCCTTCTTCTTGATCAGGTATCCTTTTTGCTGTAACTCGCGAAATTCAGGGCTATCCGGACTTACAAACGGGCAGATCCATAACATAATACGGAATCCGTCTTTGTGCAACTGGTCGATCATTCCTTTCGGATCCGGGAAACGTTCTGGCTTGAATTCAAAATTACCGTAATGTTTCTGCCAATTATCGTCTACCATGAAAACTCCTACCGGAAATTTATTCTTTAATATATTGTCTGCATATTTTAAAATATCTTTTTGATTCTGATTATACATCAGTTCAATCCATGTATTATATTGCGGCATAGAGAAAAATAGAGAGTCGGGTAACTCTCCCGAAGCGGGAAAATATTTACTTGATGCTGCCAAATAGGCATCTTTCAATGTATTACCGGCTAATACGGGTTCCAGATTTTCATAATCTGAAAATATTTGCAGGTTACCGTTCTCTACCTTGAAAGAAAATGGTTTGTCACTCCAGATATATCTTCCTTCAGAAGATAAAAGAAGAGGTACATTCTGATTGTTCAGGTTTTCAGAGGCTAGATCAAATAGACGGACGTTGTCTTTAAAAGGCATTTGAGAGCCTAAGCCAACCATACCTCCCCACCATTTTTCACCTTCCAAAGAAGTGATTTTCGATTCATATTTACTTCCGGCCCAACATGACAATGTAAAACATACAGCCAGGAAGGCTAGAAGAAGTGTCTTTCTTAAATGCATAGTGTTATTATTTAAAGTTTTTATTCGAATACTTTTGCAAAGATACGTTTTACAGTTGAAATACAGTCTCCTTCCGACTTTGCAGGATAAAAACTAGTATCTTTAGTCCAAGGTTCCTCCAATACGTAGAAATCCGGCTCTTCGGGATTATTTCCTTCCAGTTTTTGGTATTGATAATCGAACCAGCATTTCCAGCGCATGTAATAAAAATCTTTTAAGATACCATTCCATTCTTTGTGGGCATAATCTCTTAGACCTCCGTCGTCTGCGGCATTCCGGTTTCCCCATGTTGTGATCTGTACCCGCGCATTCCACTCATAGAGGTCTTTCTCTTCAGGTGTATGACCGATAGAACGTGCTTGTTGGATCCAGTTACCCACCTTGAACTCCGGACGCGTTCCTAACAATTCGTCTTGTAACAGGAGCAATGTCAGAAAGCGATCTGTGGACACTTTATAAAGAGACTTGTCTCCGGAGATATAGGCTGCTTCAACTACTTTTTCAATCCTTCGCCCTTTTTCAGCGATAGCTTGACGAACAATATCTACCAGATCATATTCAAAATTATTATTCCCCTTAAACAGGTCAGCTACAGAAACCATCATAGCGGCAGCATGAATTACATCTTCGGGATCATAATAATCTTTCATTTCAGACCAGCTGGATACCTGATAAGGATGTTCAGAAGGACGGGCGCAGAAAATAGATTCGTGCGTTCCTTGCTGCACATTCTCGGGCGGGCAATTATAGATCGAATTACTTAGTAATATCCAAGCGTCTTCTATTGTCTTGTTTGTCTTTCCGTAGCGGGCAAATACATAATTCTTTACCCATTGATCTTTATCAAATTTCTCAGCACGCCAGGGAAGCTCTGTAAGCAATTCGAACATGACAGGATTATTCTCGCTACCTTCCATGGTCATACCCACGCCTTTCAGTGTTTTTCCGAAAGGACTTCCCTTGGCTTTATAAAATTCATCGATCACGTGGCTCATCTTTCCATGTAGTCCGACGTTACCCCCATAATTCAACAACATACAATAAATCCAGTCGTGTTGTCCGAACCCGTCTTTTCGATACCAGGTGGATTGAGGATCTCCCCATTGAGGACGGCTTTCTGCAAACAGGTCCAGAACGATCATATCACCGGCTTTCAGGTTTTCTATCATTTGAGAGCGAGGATTAGCTTGCCATGCCTGAGCTACCCAAACAGCTTTCGGATTATTCTTTTTCATGGCTTGCATGATTGCTTTCCCGGCAGCATCCAGATTTACTCCGGCAACACTACCCCCTTCATGAAACGGGTCCATGCTGTAGAAATTAGACTTACCATAGAGTTTGTTCATCTCTTTATAATAGAGTGATGCTATTTCGTGAAAACGGGGATCGGTCGGCAACAGAAAAGCCGGTCGACGATAATCACACCATAAGCCCGGATCAGATACATTTAATCCTAGTTTTTCCTTTGCATTATGAGGAACCATACCAGAGTAACCCGGAAGTACAGGTTCAATACCATATTCACGCATTCGTTTTAAAATACGCTGTTGAAGAGCTATTTGTTGTTTATACCAACTATCCGGATTAGGACCTCCCCATCCTTCCAGGTTATTCATCAGCCACCAGGCTTGAAAGCCAGGACCGGCAACAAATTCGTTAATCTCGTCTTTACTGTATCCTAATTTACTCAGCACGTTATACCATACACCATCCGTACCTACCATTGCCAGTGGCAAATTAATGCCGTGCAATGCCATCCAGTCAATTTCTTTTTCCCAGCGTTCCCAGTCCCAAAAGGCCATGGTGTACGAATAAGTACAGTAGTTGAAATCATAGCGATATTTCATTTCTGTCTCATGGCGTTCTTTTTTAGAGACTGCCGGTAAAACTTCCGGTAGTTTAGCCTGCATGCCATTCCATGAGAGATGAATCCCTACATAATATTTCAGATACCAGTTTATACCGGTTGCAATACTGACATAATTGTTTCCTCGTATAACAATTTTATTGTCTTTTTGATCGAGTTCAAAAAAATCGACAGGCGATTTTATCTGCTCAATGATGAATTTGCGTGAAGCCCCTTTATCAATGCGTTCCAGTAGTCCATCGATAGGGGAAACTGCCTTCATAATGAAAGAAAGAAATAACAAACAAAAAATATATATACCTTTCATAGATGGAAAATTATATGTTAGATTTTAGGAAAATTAAAAAATCTAGTCACAGAAGTCTGCCTGTATCGTTTTTTCCAGGTTCTTCCCTTTAAATGGCTTAAACTTTACCTGACAGGCTTGTTTTAAATTGCAGTGTAAATGTACGATTTGTTTTTCAAAGGAAGATACCTCTAAAGCGTTTCCTTTTCGTTTTACATCGCAATTGTATCCTTTTACAGAACCGTCCGGACGTTCTATGATAAAGGCGTTGGTAAGGACTGTCTCTCCTATGCACTTAAATAACTCATGCACATCATTATCCTGTGTGTTGACCGTTTGCCAATCGCTAATCATATTCACGTACTGTTCTCCTATCACAAATTGACGGGTTTCATATAAACGCGGATGCGGATTACCGAAGCTCAGGGAATCTGCCGTATAATGCGTATCTGCGCTACAAGCCTGTTCTACCTTAAGATGTGGATCGACAACAAAAGCCCAGCGTAAATCTCCGGTTTTGTAATCAAGCAAATTGGAAAAGGCTCCCATCGCATTAAATGTCTGCATCAACCATTTCTCTTCACCGGTTAGAAGATATGCATAGTAAGTTGCATAAGCACGCCATGCGCTCCAGCCATGAGGGGAATTAAACATATTCGGTAACATTTGTACATCGTACTGGGCTTCCCAATAACGCATGGTTCCCTGTCTTCTCCGGGCATCCGGAACCCGTAGTTGCGTCAGACAATCATGACTGTTCAGAATTTTCAGCATGGCATCCGTATAGTGTTTACGTAGTCCGCCATCTTTTTCGAGAACGGCAAGCATCCCTATTTGAAGGGCTGAACAAGATATCATGCCATCTTCAAAAGTCAACTCTCCTTCTGTCTGGAAATCTCCCTGGGAAGCGACTAGCTGATCAATTGCCCGCTTGGCTGAAGTATAATGACGGTTGTACGCATCTTTCCACACTGGGTCCTTTTCTGCTAACTCTTTTTCTGCCAAAGCCAGTTCCAGGATACTTTTTGCCACATAAATAACACTGGTATAGATAGTCCCATGATTATAATAAGCTCCGTCCTCGCGTTGAGAAAAGCGGATCATCCAATCTGCCAGTAAGGCTGCTTTATTCAGGTCATTAATATCTTTTTGAGCCTCATATTTATCTACCAGCATTCCGATTGTCGTGGATGTATTCTGAATCCGGGATGCATAATGTTTAGGTTCCATTTTTACAGAATCGTGTAATAGGTCAAACAGGTAGTTGAAACGTAGAGAGACTTGTTTATCCAACTTTTGATCGGGAAAATAACGTGCTGCAAGAAATGCCGAATAGAAACCATACCAGCTTTCTGCATGCGATGTGGCTTTCTGATGATATTTAAGAGTTGCTAAACGCGCCTGTTCCATAACCCATTGCCAGGAATGACGTGCAAGGAGAATGGCTTCGGATTGTTTCTTGCCATCTGTAACAGTAACAGTGTATAATCCCGTTTCCGGCAATATGGAAGTAACCTCAGATTTCCCTTTACCTGATTGTCTTACTGAAACTGGCAATATTTTACCTTTATCGTCGATGATTTGAATCTCAGGAGATGTTGCGTAGACCTCGAAACTGGCTTTATCACCGGGTTGATAGGTGGTTTGTTCTATTTTCAGAAGAGGAAGAGCATATGTACGTGTAATTTCAGACTCCAGGTTATCCAAAGTACCGATATTTATGAACGAAATCAACCATGTTTTTGTTTCACCTTGTTTCAGTTCATATAAGTTTTGGGGATTTCGGTCTGGTAGCGGAAGTTCGTTCATTAAATCCAGGTTTAAGGATTCAATACGGTGTCCCATAAACCAATGGGGAGGCGGATCCATATAGCCAAGATTGTAATCGACACTCCAGGAAGCTATCGGTTGTTCCGAGACAATTCCGAGCGTATGTTCGGAGGGAGTTTGTAAATAACCATAAAAATGCGTTTTCTCACAACGCATTAGCGTCGGAAAATATTTGTCGAACCAATCCGGGTATTTATCCATATAGGTATCGACACCCAGTTTTAGTCCGGCTTTTTCAGGTTGAAAAGGAACGGCAGAGGAATTATGAAGCTTCACTTCTATCGTGGGAACCGACTTATATTCCCGATAGGTTAATTCACATTTTACACCAAAAAGTGAAGTCCGGAAAGAAGCATATCCGTTAGGTATCCATTCCGCTTTATATTCTTTTCCATCCATCCGGACATAAAAAGAAGGACCATCATTCTTTTTACCTGAAAAGAATGGTATTGTGTCGTTACTTTGTTTTCCTTTAAAAATCAATTGTCGGGACAATCCATCCTGGGAAATATTCCATTCCCAATTCGCTTTTTTCAGATTCGTCTGGGCTGATAGAACAGTCGACAAAATAAAAAAACAAATAAATAACAGTTGTGTTTTTCGCATGTGAACAATGTTTATCATAGTAAAATAAAAAGATCTTTATGCAGCATTATTATTTCTGACAATACTGCACAAAGATCTTACAAAATTAATTAGTTATCGATAATAATACTATCAATAACCCGGATTTTGAATCACAGTACCCTTACTTTCATTAATAACGGACTGAGGCAGCGGCATCAGGTTCATATAATCCTGAGCTGTCACAGATCCTCTGTATTTGCGGGCGTATTCGATATATTTACCGTAACGGATCAAATCTGTGCGACGTGCCCCTTCAAACCAAAGTTCATGACCGCGTTCTTCCAAAACTTTTTCCAGAAAATCGTCGACACCTTTGATATCGGAAAGAGTATAAGTAGAAATGCCAGCACGTGAACGAACCATATTCAATAAGTCGACAGCCTCTTGTGTGACAGCATTACCTTTGCGGACAATTGCTTCAGATAATAAAGTAATGACATCCGCATAACGATATACAATCCAGTCAATCTGACTCTCCTCACCTGTTGCTGCAGGATCTTCCCCGTATTTAACCGGCATAGCGCCTGTTTGTAATACTGTACCCGGATTTTCTTTGTTATAAAGCTTTCCGTCTGTTCCTACAAATTCACCGACCAGAACTTCCAATCGTTTATCATTCTTATCGAAGGTGTCATAGAAATCCCATAAAACACGGTAACCACCCCATTTTTGAATACTTTCATTTTTTGTCGGATACTGACTGGAGAGAACATGGGCTTGCCAGAGTTGCTGGTTTACACTACTACTGCAAATGGCAGCCCAGATCGTTTCTACATTACCTTCATTTTCCAGTGTAAAAATATCCTTGTAGTTATTTACCAAGCCATATCCATATTCGGGTTTCATCAGTTCCCGTCCGCATTCTTCTGCTTTAGCCCAGTTTTTTTCATGCATATACAATTTCATTAATACCGTATATGCCAAACCTCTTGTGAAACGTCCGTAATTACTGTCTGATGATTTATAAGTCGCCGGTAATACTTCGACAGCTGCTTTTAGGTCATTTTCGATGAAAGTAACCATTTCTTCCTGTGAAACACGAGGAATGATCTGTTCTGCCAAAGGATTGTTCAGTTGCTCTAAAGTTGGGATTTGTACGGGACCATAGTAATCATACAATATATAACCTAACCAACCGCGACCACAGAGTACTTCTGCTTCCAGCCGCTTTTTTGTCTCTTCCTTCATTTCAATGCCGGAAATACGATCTAATGCTAAAGTCATTTTTCCGATGTAGTTGATGTAATTCTTATATATCTTCGTCGGGCAATCCGATGAAGGTGTAAAGTTTACATCCAGCAAATCGGGCCAACATACATCATTCCATTGGCAATAACCGATATCTGTCGTCATTTCTGCGATTACATGGACACCTCCATTTGCAGCCGTGAAAAGACCGTCATACCAATTAGAGCGGAAAGGGGCATAAGCAGCAGCTGTAACCAAAGCGTTGGCATCATTTTCATTGACGGGAAAAATATTAGGGTTGATTACATCATACATTTCTGACTCTAGATTCGTACAAGAAGGCAAAAATGCAGTCGTTGCCAGCGATACCGATAATATATATAGTAACTTTTTCATATTATTCTCAATTTAGACTTTAATTAAAATGTTATATCCAATCCCAGGCTGAAACTTCTAACGTTCGGATAAGCCCATACAGAGTTGTCTGTTTCCAGGTCGAGTCCGTTATATGGAGTGATCGTAAACGGATTGTTGATATCTGCATACACACGTATATTTGACAAAACTTTCTTTGACTGTTTCATCGGAATTGTATATCCTAACGTAATGTTACGACAGCGAATGAACCAACTCTTTTCCAAATAATAGTCACCTATCTTACCGGTACTTGTGCTACCTGCAGAAACAGGGCTCTTATCCTGGAAATATCCCGGGCGGGTTGCCGTCGTATTATCATGAGCCCAAACATCCTTTGCTGAAACCGGCATATTATATCCACGATACATATTTACGATACCGGTCATGCCATCAGCTCCGGTCAACCACAAATCTTTATAAGAGCCGATATTCCACAGGGCGAACTGTCCGTAGAAATAAATATTGAAATCGAAGTTTTTATAGCGTAAAGTGTTGTTCAATCCCATCAGATATCCAGGGTCCTTACTTCCGTAAATAACCATATCGGCTTCATCTATCTTTCCATCGGGTTTACCGCTCTTGACCGGGATACCGTGTTTATCCACTTTCATTGTTCCGTCTTCGTTATAGACATAACCATCGAGGTCTTTAATCTTTACCTGTCCGGGGACAGATCCAGTCATCCAGTCAACAGTTTCACCTTCTTGGATCAAACCGTCAGAGACATAACCGAAATAATAACGGATCGGTGCGTTATATTGTGAATAGGCTGCCGGCTTCCATGATGCATCACGGGTTTTCCATTTGTCGCGATAAAATGAGAATGTAAAATCAGAATTCCAACTAAAATCTTTGGTATCAATATTTTTGGTATTGATTGTTATTTCAAGACCCTGGCTCTGAGTTTCTCCTATATTCGCAGCAATTTTACCCACCTCATTATAAGAAAGTAACGTACGTTCGCTTAACAAGTCCGATACAACTTTATGGAAATATTCTGCGGTTACATTCAGACGGTTATTCAGGAAACCTAAATCCAAACCGACGTTCCATTCCGTTGTTGTTTCCCATTTCAAGTCCGGATTACCCATCTGATCCAGATAAACACCGACAGATTCTGTTCCACCGAATTCATTGTTATTTCCTGTCTTATAATAAGAAATGGCTTTGTTTCCGATATTGGAATTACCTGTTTGTCCGAAGCTCAAGCGTAACTTACCATTAGACAACACATTGGTTAACGGACGCATGAACTCTTCCTCTGTAAATCTCCAGCCTAATGCTACAGAGGGGAAATACCCCCAACGGTTATTCTTTGCGAAGTTGGAAGCTCCATCGGCACGTAATGTCGCTGTCAATAAATAACGGTCTTTGAATGAATAATTCACACGACCGAAGAATGATGCCATTTCATCTTTGGATGCAGAAGATCCGACACTGGGTTTCGGATAAGCACCGGCCCCCAAGTTATTATATAGGAATCCGTCGATCAGGAACTGGCTGTTACCTGCCGATAAAGATTCGTCAGTAAAACGCTGGAAAGAATATCCGACCAAAGCGTTCAGGTTATGATTACCAAATTGTTTTGCATAGTTGGCAGTCAGTTCCAACAGATAATCGGATTTGTCATACTGGGCGATATCTGCCTGTCCGTCTTTTTTAGCCCCATAAAGGGTTGTTTTCGGCAGATAAACTTTATGCTTCTGGTAATTACGGTCAATACCTAAGTTCGCTTTCAATGTCAGATCCTGGATTGGTTTTACTTCAATGAAAGAAGTGGCCAGTAACCGTTCTTTGGTAGTTTTGTCTGTTATTTCAAGTAGCGAAACCGGATTAGGCAGGAATGCTGCTTCGTCATTTAAAATATATTCTCCGTTTTCATCTCTAATACCCAATATCGGATTAAACTGGGCTGCTGCAACCATGATACTGGCATTCTCATTCTGTCCTGAACCTAATGGAACATTATTCATTTGGTTTCTTGACAAAGTCAGGTTTACACCTACTTTTACATATTTGCTGACTACTTGTTCCAGGTTCATACGACCGGTATAGCGCTCCATATCGTTGTTTTTTACAACACCATTCTGTTTGAAGAAGTTGCCTGAGATCAGGTATTTCGTCATATCGGTACCACCATTGATGGAAACATTATGCTGAGTCTGGAAACCTGTACGGGTAATTTCATCGAACCAGTTCGTGTTGTTTGCCGGATTGGCGATCTGGGAATCCGTATAACGGGGAACGTAAGCAGAAGAGGCTTCCGATTCACTCTTGCCTCCATAGACACCGATCTTATTATCTTTCATCCATTGCTCATACTGATAACGGTTTGACTGAGTCATATAATCTTTGGCATTCAACATATCGTAAGAATTAGCCAAAGTTTGAACACTGGCAGTTCCTGAGTAAGTAACTTTGGGAGCTCCGGTCTTACCTTTCTTAGTTGTAACGATAATAACGCCATTACCTGCACGTGCTCCGTAAATAGCTGTAGAACTGGCATCTTTCAGCACTTCTATTGACTCGATATCATTCGGGTTGATAGAGGCCAGAATATTATCGGTTGTACCGCTGGAGTATTTGCCTGTTTTGATTTTATCCTCATTAGGTGCACTTACCGGAAAACCGTCGATGATAATCAACGGGTCGTTACTGGCATTAACAGAAGCGGCACCACGGATACGAAAGTTTGTTCCTCCACCGGGTTGTGCACTTACTGCGCTAACTTGTAAACCGGCTGCTTTACCTGCCAGGGCATGGCTGATAGTTGATACCGTACCGACTGGCGTATCATCCATCTTTACCGAAGCAACAGCTCCTGTCAAGTCTTTCTTTTTCATTGTACCGTAACCGACAACGACTACCTCTTCCAAGGCTTGCGTATCTTCCTTCAGTAAAACATTGATTACATTTTTACCTTTTACGGCTATATCTTGTTGAATATATCCGATAAAGGAGATTTGAAGGATAGCACCATCCGGAACTTCAATGGAGTAGTTTCCATCCATGTCGGTTGTTGTACCATTGGTTGTCCCTTTTTGAATAATATTGGCTCCGGTGATCGGTCCGAAAGCATCGCTGACCGTACCTGTTACCTTGCGTTCCTGTTGTGTTGATGCAATGATAGGTGACGAGGTTTCGTTGGTCAGTACAATGTGGCGGTCTTTGATTGTGTATTTCAAACCGGTTTTCATTGCAATAGCATCCAAAACATCTTGAATATTGGCATTCTTTTTCGTAATAGAGATTTTTTCATTTTTGTTAATCTCTTCCAGATTATAGAAAAACAGAAATTCAGACTGTTTTTCTATTTGTTTCAACACATTTTCCAATGTTTCATTCTTCGCGGAAACATTCAGTTTCGCAGTCTGTGCATAAGTTGCGGCTACCATCTGTGATAAACAAATGGTTAGCATTAACACGGTTAATTTCATGATTTTTATAGTTCTTTTCAGATTTACGGAAACAACTATACGTTGATTATTCATATTTTTGAACGTTTTAAGATTAAACATCAATTCCACGGCAATGGAAGTTTAATTGAATCACACATTTCAGAAGGGAGGATCCGGCAAGATTTTCCCTTCTTCTTTTTTCTTTCTACTCACTCATGATTATTACAATTTAAAGATTAACAATTAGTTATATTTCATTCATGGTTACATGATGATCTTCTATTTTGTATTTTATCGGTATGGATAAATTGACTATCTCCATAATATCTTTTATACTTTGCCCGCGATAAAAAGTACCTGTAAATGTACGGTTGTATAAATCTTCCGACAGGACAGTGAATTTGACACCGTAAACATGACTCAGCCTGTCAAGGATCGCTTTGAGGCTTTGTTCGGAGAAATAGTAATATCCTGTCGTCCATGAAGTAAACTGTCTGGCATCTACATGTTGAAGCGAAGATTGTTTTGTATTACGATTATATACAATCTGTTGATCGGGCTTCATTATTGTTGACTGGGACAGATTCATTGTTGTCAATCGAACAGAACCTTCCAATAATGTGGTTATCACCAATGAATCTAGCGGATAAGCCATTACATTGAACTTTGTGCTCAGTGCTTCTATATCCTGTTCTTTAGTCTTCACTATGAAAGGTTTGTCTTTTTGTTTGGCTACTTCAAAATAGGCTTCTCCTTCCAGATATACGATACGTTTGTCTTTACCGTAATCTTTGTCATAATGAAAGGTCGTTTTAGAACCGAGACTGATATGTGTACCGTCTGGTAATTCTACGACATCGGCCTCCAGGCCGTCTCCTCCTATATATCGTGTATAGAAACCTTTCTTTTCATCTTTAAAGAAAGAGAAGAAAAAGGTTGAACTTAAAATAACAGCAACTAATGCTACTGCGGCATAGCTACCGACTTGTCGCCATATATTGAAATGTTGTCTTGATCTTCTTTTATCTAATAGACGATCCCAGCTTTCCTTGACCGTTTGTGTACTGTACGTGGATTTCCCCGCATCAAACATCGCTTTTACTTCGAAGAATTCTTTTTTATTGTTTTCACTCTCATTTATCCACGAGTAAAAACGATTATTTTCATCTGACGCAAGTGTTCCTTGCAGATATCCAATGATTAGTTTTATATGTTCGTTCTCCGGGGTCATTTTTTATTTATTGCATCTAGTGACTTAGTCCTTTATGAACTAAGGATAAAATCTGTATCTTTGTCTAGATTAACAAAAGAAGAAATGAAAAAATACACGATGGTGACCATAGATCAGAATGTACTGCTTCGACTAAAGAAAGGAGAAGAGAGTGCATTTGAGGCTATCTATTGGAAGTATAGCTCTTGGGTGTATAACTTCATATATTCTTTACTTTATGATAGCACTTTAACCGAAGATCTGACTCAGACTGTTTTTCTTAAAATATGGGAGAAGCGCGAATCCATAGATCCAGAGTTGGGTTTCGATTCTTATTTGTTCGCAATTGCTCGTAATTTAGTGTATAAAGAAACTGAAAATCGTTTGAAGGCTGAACTATTGAATGATGTGTTACAAGAGCAGTCTGTCGATATGGAGTCATTAGAAGAAGAAAGAATTGATGCTGAATTACTCCTTGACCATATTAACAATTTGATAGAACAATTACCTCCGTCTCGTAAATTAATATTTCAATTAAGTCGTAATCAACATTTGTCAAATAAAGAAATAGCAACTCATTTATCTATATCTGAAAAGACTGTCGAAACTCAGATATACAGAGCATTACGTTTCTTGAAACAAAAATTGTCAAAAGACTCCTGCTTAGCCATATTGTTACTTTTAATGGTTAAATAACATTAAAATTATATTTTCTTGTTTTTGCCTGTAAGGGATTGTATATGTTTTAGGATATACATAATAAAGCAAGATAATGAACAATATAAAAATAAAACTGTTAGATCGTTTCATGCGTGGCGAAACCAGCCCGGAGGATGAGCAATTATTGTTTGCCTGGTTTTGGGAGGAAAATGCGCAGGAAGATATTTTGACTTTTTATCGGGATCGTTGGCTTCAAGCAAAAGAAGAAGATTTATCAGAAGAAACTCAAGTTCGTATGCTTAATCAAATAAAACTACAGATAGAAAATAATAAGAATGAGATTAAGGGAAATCGAAAAGAAAGGCTTCTATCGGGTAGATTAATGTTGAGACGCTGGATTCCTTATGCTGTGGCTATTATTTTATGTATTGTGGTAGGTCTTACGACTCATTTATATACTCTTAATAAACTCCCCTTAAACAATGAATATGTAGTGAAAGCAGATAAAGGGCAACGAGCAAGTATGACTTTACCGGATGGAACGAAGGTTTGGTTAAATTCTCACACACAAATTTTTTATAATGGAGATTATGGAATAAATGATCGTTCTGTTAAATTGATAGGAGAAGCCTATTTTGAAGTGGCTAAAGATAAGGGACATCGTTTTATTGTAAAAACTGATGGGTTGGATGTTGAAGCATTGGGAACTTCTTTTAATATTAAAGCATATCAGGATGATAATGAGGTGATTGCTACTTTGTTTACAGGGAGTATTCGGGCTACAGCTAAAGAGCATTCTGTAATATTATCTCCTGATCAGCAGGTTTGTTTTGATAGGAATAGTAAAGCATTGAAAGTTGAAAATCCAGAAAATGCAACTTATGCCAGTATGTGGAGGAATAATGAATTAGCTTTTAATGGGGAAACTTTATATGACATTGCTGTACGGTTAAATCGTCTATATGATATACAGATAGAGTTCAAATCGGAGAAGATTAAAAACTACCGGTTCTCTGGTGTTATTAAGAATAATAGTTTAGACAATATATTTGAAATCATTAGTCTTACATCACCTATTCAGTATGAATATTTAGGTGATACGATTATGTTGAGCGAAAAACAATAGAGAGAATTGATTTAATGTTAACTTTAAAAAGAATTGCATATGACGTAGAAATGGGGTATAAAAAAGAGGGACAACTCTTGGTAAAAGCTGTCCCTTTGCATTGTTTTTTAGCTTAAATCGGTATCCATAAAAATATTATATCTTATATAGTCGACTGGCGGGTTGACTGTATAGATTATTCTTATGAACCAATTTGAGCTTGTAAAGTTACCGTTTATAATCCGTATTACTATTAAAAAACACTTAAAAATGAGTAACATCAAGCATTCTATAATACGAGCATTCTTATGTTGTCTTGTATTATTTGCCTTAGGTTTTATATCAAAGGCTCAAATTACATTAACGGCAGAAAACAAATCTGTACGTGAGATTCTTAAAGAGATTGAGAAAAGTAGTGATTATCGTTTTTTCTATAATGATGACCTTACGTCTTTAAATAAAAGAATTTCGGTAAAAGCAAAAGATGTAACTATACAGAAAATTATGCAACAGATTGTGGAGCAGGCTGCAATTTCTTATGTAGTGAAGCCTAATAATCAGATTGTATTATCTGCATTAGAGTTACAACAAAAGCGAAAAACAAACGTAAACCTTGAAGGTTTGGTAGTTGACGACAATGGTGAACCTATTATTGGCGTAAATATTGTGGAAAGAGGGACAACAAATGGAACTGTCAGTGATATTGATGGCAAGTTTGTGTTGAATGTGTCTTCTGATGCGGTTTTACAGATAACTTATATAGGTTATGTTTCACAAGAAATATCGGTAAAGGGAAAACAAAATCTTGTGGTGACATTAAAAGATGATTCACAAGCTTTGGACGAAGTGATTGTTGTGGGTTACGGAACTCAGAAAAAAATCAATGTGACAGGGGCCGTGTCTTCTATCAATTTTGAAGATCAAGCATCGTCACGTCCAATAACCAGCGTGTCTGCTTCGCTTGCCGGATTATCTGCAGGTCTGTCAGTTTCGCAAAGTTCTGGTCAACCAGGTTCTAATGGAGCTACACTTCGTATTCGAGGGATTGGAACGATGAATGATAATAATCCATTAATTTTGATTGATGGTATGCAAGGCTCATTAGATGATTTGAATCCCAATGATATAGCTTCTGTTTCTATTCTTAAGGATGGAGCATCGGCGGCTATCTATGGTTCAAGAGCTGGTAGTGGTGTTATTTTGATTACAACCAAAAACGGAAATTCTCAAGGTAAGGTAAATGTGACTTATTCGGGTAGACTGTCAGTTATGAATCCTGCTAATTTACCGAAAGTCGTAAATAACTATGCAGACTATATGGAGTATGCCAATGAGGCTTATTTTCAGAGTTATAATGAAAAAAGAGATTTGCAGTTTGCTCAATCTACGATTGATTTGTGGCGTGAAAAGGCTTTGGATCCGAACGGACTGAATGAATATGGATATCCTAATTATGTGGCTTTTCCAAATACAGATTGGCAAAAAGAAATCTATAATAAGAACAGTCTTATGCATGAGCATAATTTATCTGTAACGGGGAATAGTAATAATACTCGGTATCTTCTGTCTATAGGATATATGGATAATCCAGGTATAGTTGATAATTCTGGGCTGAATCGTTATACATTACGTATAAATTTGGAATCGGATATAACTAAATGGTTGACAATCGGAACTCGTACCTATGGGAATAAGGATGTGTTAGGACGTCTTGATTTTGATGGAACAGGAACAAATGCTATTAGTCGATGGATTATGAGTACTACACCTGGTATGTATCCGATGTATGATGGGATATATGGTGCTATCGAATCTGTGGAAGAAAGTCCTAATGCTAATAATATCAGAAAACGAATTGATGGATATTCTGCAGGGAATAAAGATCGGATCCGATTGAATACAACAGTTTATGGAAAGGTTAAGTTCATGGAAGGACTGACTTGGGATATCAATTTGAATTATGAACGTTTATGGGAAGAAACTAATAGTTGGGGGTTGTCTAATTTAGGTCGGCAATTTAGTTTTAGCCGGAATACGAATTTTTCTTCTGTGACGAGTAATGATAAATTGTCAACTTCAAATAGTCGCCATGACCGTTATTCTTATACATTAGAACATTTGCTGAACTTTAGTCGGACATTTGCTTCCGATCATGATGTAACTGCGATGGTAGGGTATCAGGAGTATTACTATAAAAATTGGAGTAATGGGGCTTCTCGTCGTGGTTTGATTGATGAAACAATTCATACCGTTTCTTCTGGTACTGAGATTTCTGATGCTACTGGTTCAATGAATGACCGTGCTTCGCGTGCAGTATTTGGACGTTTGACTTATGCCTATAAGTCTCGGTATTTGTTTGAATTTAATACCAGATATGATGGTCATTCTCGTTTTCATAAAGAACATCGTTGGGGATTGTTCCCTTCTGCTTCTGTAGGATGGCGTCTTTCTGAAGAAGCTTTTATGGAAAAGACGAAAACCTGGTTGGATAATCTGAAATTACGACTTTCATGGGGTAAAAATGGTAATTATGGAGGAAGTGGTGACGATATAGATTATGAATATCAAGGTGGATATATAACTTCTAGTTATTCCTTGAGTGATTCGCAACGTGCGGTATTAATACAAAAACTGATAGCTAATCCAGCTTTGAAATGGGAAACAACGCAAACAACGAATGTGGGTATTGATGCTAATTTTTTGAATCAGCGTTTAAGTTTTGAATTTGATGCTTATTGGAAAAAAACAGACGGTATCCTGTATCGTGTGTCTATACCGCTAACGGCAGGTGATAAAACTGCTCCACGTTTAAATTTGGCTGAATTGAAAAATAATGGATATGAAGTTACGGTTGGTTGGAAGGACCAGATAGGAAAGTTTAATTATGGTGTATCAGGAAATTTTGGATTTACTAAAAATGCATTGTCCAAATATAAAGGGAAATTGCAACAAGGTTGGGTGACTGATGAAAATGGTAATCGTGTATGGAAAACTAATTTGGGAGATGTGTCCGAAGGCAGTCATGAACGTATATTAGAAGACCATATGTATCAGGAATACTTTTTGCGTTCAAAATATCAAGGTACTGGTACCTATTTTGATTCTGAAGGTAAAGTGGATCCGACGGGAGGTCCAAAGGATGGTATGATTCGCACTGAAAAAGATATGGAGTGGGCAAAAGCAATGGGGGAAGCCGGCTATGTTTTCCAGGATTATGCGGGAAATATCGGAAATAGAGCAGGTCTTTATTATGGAGACTATATTTATGCGGATCTGAATGAAGATGGAATTTTAGGAAATGATGCGGACCGTAGTTTCTTTAATGCGTCCAGACATCCGAAATATACATTTGGTTTCCAGCTTTTCGGGGAATGGAAAGGTTTTGATGTTTCAATGAATTTTGCTGGAGCTGCTGGCTTTAAATTATTGTGGACGCCGGAGAGAGGGTATAACTCAACTATGTTGGAATATGGTACAGCTATATCGGAAAGAATTGCTAAAGATCATTATTTTTACAATCCGGAAAATCCGATGGATTCCCGAACAAATCTTGATGCAAAATATCCGCGATTGTCGCAGAATAATACAAGTAGTACCCGTTTTGCTTCTGATATTTATTTGCATAAAGGAGATTATTTGAAATTGAAAAATCTAACAGTTGGTTATACACTTCCTACATTGATTTCACAAAAAATATATGCAGAGAAGATACGGTTGTATTTCTCGGGTGAAAATCTGTTTAGTATTGATAGCTATCCAGGTGTTGATCCTGAGCAAGGCGCTAGTCCAAAATATCAACCTATAAAGCAATTTGCATTTGGTGTAAATGTAACATTCTAAATAAAACGATCTTATGAAAAAGATATTTGCAATAATATTATTGACGGCTTCAATGATGGGCTGTCAAAGTGATCTGCTGGATACTTTTCCCTATGATACAGCAGCTACAGAGAATATGTGGACAACTGAATCTTTAGCAGATCAGGGCGTATTGGGTATATATAATGCCTTACGATATGGTACGGTGGCAAGTGAACCTTATTATTTTGAAGGTCTGGGAGTTGGAGGTAATCTAGCTTGGAATTATGGATGGAATGGATTGCTGACGAATCAGATCAGTGGTTCTGATGGCTTCTTTTGGAATTATTGGGTACAGCATTATGAAATGATTAGTCGTGCAAATGATGCAATAACGAATTTGCCTAAAGCTCCTTTGACGGAAGAAAAAATGGCACGTTTACTTAGTGAATCTAAATTTTTCCGGGCATATGCCTATTATCGTTTGAATGCAGTATATAGAGGGGTACCGGTTTATTTAGAACCGACTGATGTAAATGAATTTACCAAGGGACGTGAAACCGAGGAATATGTGTGGAAGGTTGTTTTGGATGATTTAACAGATTGTATTAATGATGTTAATTTGCCCGGTAGATATGAGTCTAATGATACGGAATATGGTCGTGTAACCAAAGGTGCTGCTTTAGCATTGCGAGGGAAAGTATATCTTTGGATAAAAGAATATGCTAAAGCAGAGGCTGATTTCAAAGCAATAGCCGGTTTAGGCTATACCTTGTTTCAAGGAGGTTATGGAGAATTGTTTACTGAAGAAAATGAACGGAACCCGGAAATTATTTTGTCCTTACAATGTTTGGAAGAACCAGGTTATGGAAATTTGATGAGTAAATGGTATGGTAGCCGTGTTGCAGCCGGTTCTTGTATCAATGAACTGGTACCGAATACGGATTTTGTAGAGACTTATCAATGGAAAGATGGAAAATCTTTTAACTGGGATGATTTATTTCCAGGCTATAGTCAGATGACACCGGACCAACGTTTGGTATATTTCTTGCGGGATAATTTGACAGAAGATGAGTTTGCTCGTATGGAAAGTGCCGGTGCAGACATGTCGAAGTATTTACCAACAGGAAATGAAGCTCGTTTGCTTAAAGCTTATATGGATCGGGATCCTCGCCTGATGGCGACAATAATTACTCCTTATTCTACGTTCCTTGGAACGGATGGTTTGGCTGCCTACATCTATACGTTACGTTGGCCTTATCGAGGTTATGATGCATCTGAGCCATTTGACTTGAGAACTAATACAAATAATTTTCTGTATTATCTGTTTCGCAAGTTTGTCGGATTGGGAAGAGACCCGTATATAAACAGGGAGAATTCTCCTATAGATTTACCTATTATACGTTATGCGGATGTATTATTAAACTTGGCTGAGGCTCTGAATGAACAAGGTAAGACTACGGAAGCCATTACTTATGTAAATATGGTTCGCGAACGCGCCGGAGTTGCAGAATTGAACAGTAATAGTGAAACACAAGTCGTAGGTGCGGAAGATTTAAGGGATCGCATACGAATGGAACGTCGCTGGGAGTTAAATGGAGAGGGAATAACCTTTTATGACGAACTTCGCTGGGGTGTTTATAAAGAATCTAAATTCTTTGAAGGCTCTGGTCTGAAGCAAATATATGGGAAATCATCTCAATATACACATGCTTGGAATGATCGTCTCCTTAAATGGCCGATACCGAATGTAGAAGTTGAACGAAATTCTAATTTGATACAGAACCCCGGTTGGGAAAGTTAAGTAGTTTATAAAAGAGTATTTTAGTTATTAATAGAGCCTGTCTGAAATATGTTAATATTTTAGATGGGCTCTTTCTGTTTTAGAATCTCGGAAACAGTCAAAAGAACCACGCAAATTGAAAACTTCAACTCTTTTACTTCTGCTATTTTTGCTCATACTTAATCTAATAGACTGAAGAATATGAAACGTTATGGAAGTGTTATCGGTATAAAGCCGGAAAAACTGGAGGAATACAAGAAATTACATGCTGCCGTATGGCCGGCGGTACTGGCTATGATCCGCGAGTGTAATATCCGCAATTACTCAATTTATTATAAAGACGGGCTGCTGTATAGCTATTATGAATATATCGGAAATGACTATGAAAAGGATATGCAACGAATGGCTGCCGATCCGACCACACAGGAATGGTGGAAACTCACTGATCCCTGTCAGCAACCCATAGAGAACCGTGCACCCGGAGAATGGTGGGCGGCCATGGAAGAAGTTTTCCATACGGACTGAATATAGTGCCTCTTTCGAAATAAACAAGCTTTAAATATTATTGAACATGAATGACATTATTAGTAAACTTGGCGAATGCGTGGAATTTGGCAAGATCAATTTGGCGTCGCCCTATCCGCCGGCAATGAAAGGGTTGCCCGGTGCGGATGAACTGACCCGTGAGGCTTTGGAGAGCGGCTTATCTCCTCAATCGGTACTGAATGATGCTCTGATCCCGGCAATGAACCGGGTCGGTAATAAGTTTACGGAAGGAAAGATATTCGTACCGCAGATGTTGCTGTCGGCTAAAGCGATGAACAGTGCCATGAAACACCTGAAACCCTATTTTCAGAATGGTGAGATCAAACGTAAAGGAGTATTTGTTATCGGTACCGTTATGGGCGACTTGCACGATATCGGCAAGAACCTGACGGGTATGATGGTGGAAGGTTCCGGTTGGGAAGTGATCGACCTGGGGACGGATGTGCCGGCTGAGAAGTATATTCAGGCATTGGACGAACATCCGGGAGCTGTTTGCGGCATGTCTGCCTTGCTGACTACAACCATGAGTAATATGCAACCGATGATCGCCACTATCCGGGCAAAATATCCCGAGACTAAAGTCGTTGTCGGTGGAGCTCCGTTGAATGCAGAGTTTGCACAAAAGATCGGAGCGGATGCTTATGCCCGTGATCCGCAGGATAATATTAACTGGTTGGATTCAATCGTAGCCTGATAACGTATGAATAAGTTTATCAAACAATTACAGGATAGTGACAAGCGGATCGCTATCCCTATTATGACCCATCCCGGTATTGAAACGATCGGGAAGAAGGTGATCGATGCCGTTACGGATGGAAATGTACACTATCAGGCAATCAGGAATGTGACGGAAACTTACCATACAACGGCTTGTACCGTCATAATGGATTTGACTGTCGAGGCAGAGGCCTTTGGTTGTACGATCAATATGCCGGAACATGAAGTGCCCAGTGTTACGGGCAGACTGGTATATGATGAAGATACCGTGAACAATCTGCAGGTTCCCTCTTTATCTGCCGGCCGAATGCCGGAATACCTGAAAGCAAACCGCCTGGCTGTTGAAAACATAAAAGACAAACCTGTCCTGTCCGGTTGTATCGGTCCTTTCTCTTTGGCGGGTAGGCTCTACGATATGTCCGAAATTATGGTCGGAATTTATATCGAGCCGGATGTGATAAAAACATTATTGGATAAATGTACAGCTTATATTACCGCTTATTGTCGGGAACTGAAAGCGATTGGTGCTACAGGTGTGATTATGGCTGAACCGGCTGCCGGTTTACTTTCCAATGAAGACTGTCAGGAGTATTCGACTGTCTATGTCCGGCAGATAGTGGAGGCGGTACAGGATGAAGACTTTACCGTGATCTTACATAATTGCGGAAATAGAGGACAATGCACCCAAGCAATGATCGATTCCGGTGCCGCAGCTTTACATTTCGGAAATGCAGTGGATATGGTAGAGACACTGGAACAATGTCCGTCAGACCTTATCGTGATGGGAAACATCGATCCTGTCGGTATCCTGAAGCAAGCCACTTCAGAAGAGGTGTACCGGGCTACAGCCGATCTATTATCAAAAACATCGCAGTATAAAAACTTTGTTATCTCTTCCGGTTGTGATATGCCACCTTTGGTTCCGGATGCGAATATCAAAGCGTTCTATCAGGCAATAGCTGATTTTAATAAAGGAAGATGATGTTCCGGTCATATACATTTTCGTTTGAAGAGGTTCGTCCGGAAATACCGGTATTGATGGAATACCTCCAGATTCCCGATTCGGAGAGTTATGTTCTCGTTGCGGAGATTGTGGAGAGAACCTTTGGCGAATTGAAAGATTCGAAAGAGATCATCGGAGGATATCGTCTGCTGGATTGTCCGGAAGTAAATGTAAAAGAAGGAATAGTCAATGGTTCTTCGGGATGTTTGCATACAGGACGTAAAATCAGTGGTTATATGCAAGGTGCTGATCAGATCGCTTTATTTCTTTGTACGGCGGGGAAAACTTTTACTGAGTTGTCGCATGCCTATCAACAGAATAGCGATTTTCTGGAAGCATTTGTGGTCGAGTCGATTGGCTCGGCAACCGTTGAGAATGCGATGGATAAGGTGCAGTTGTATTTGGAAAAGGAGATGATGAACCAGGGGAAGAAGATCACGAACCGTTATAGTCCCGGTTATTGCGAATGGCCACTCTCTGGACAGCGTGATCTGTTTGCCTATATCGGCGATCATCCGACCGGGATCACGATCAATGAATCTTGCCTGATGCAGCCGATCAAATCGGTTAGCGGAATTATAGGAATAGGGGATGAGGTTAGAAAACGATCTTATGGCTGTGACATTTGCAACAGTACCTCTTGTGCATATCGGAATATTAGAAAGAAAAAACAATAAGAGTTATGACATTTGAATTATTATTTGGAATCGGGCTGATTGCTATGGGAGCTTTCTCCTCAGGAAGTTTTTCGATTCCCTTCGGAAGAACCCGTAACTGGGCTTGGGAGAATTATTGGCTGATATATAGTTTGTTTGCTTATGTGATCGTACCCGTGGTGGCATGTTATGTTTTTTGTCCGGGCTTTATGAATGTGCTGTCTGGGATTCCGGCACAGACATTGGGATGGATCTTTATATTAGGTTTTATCTATGGCGTTTGTAATCTGACATTCGGACTTTCCCTGCGTTATTTGGGACTTTCGTTGGGCTTCTCGCTCTCTTTGGGGTTGATGATGATACTGGGGACGATCATTCCTCCGGCTATTGACGGGCGGTTGAGCGTTCTTCTGCAACAATCCGGTGGAACGATGTTGATAGCAGGTCTGTTGATTGCCGCAGTCGGTATAGCTTTGAGTGGATATGCCGGTTATCGGAAAGATAAAGGAGCCGGACCGGAAGCGAATCCGGAACTTGATTTCAAGAAAGGATTGCTATTGGTTCTATTCGTCGGCATAACCGGTGCGTCGCAAGCCTTAGGAATAGAGCAGGGTACAGAAATTTCGTCTGCAATAATTGCTTCGGGTGTCAATCCCTTGTTCCAGACATTGCCTGTCTTTCCTATTTTGTTTGGTGGCTCTTTTCTGGCTACTGCGTTATGGTGCCTGTTTCTGTCGAAGAGGAATAATAACCTGAAAGCCTTTATGAAAACAAAGGAGGTTGGCGTTTTGAGTAATTATCTCTATTGTGCTTTGGCGGGCTTTCTTTGGTTTATCAACTTTATCTTTTTCGGTATGGGGAAAAGCCGGATGGGTGAGTTCTCGTTTACGGCTTGGGGAATTATGATGTCGTTGACCATTGTCTTTGCCACCCTTTGGGGATTGTATCGCGGAGAATGGAAAGCTACGGATACAAAGACAAAAGCCTGGATGTATGCAGGACTGGTTGTATTAGTGATTGCTTCTTTCGTGATAGGGATGAGCGGAGGAGAGTGAGGGGAATTAAAAATTGAAAATTGAGAATTGAGAATTGAAAATTATGACTTCAAGAGAACGTGTTTTATCAGCTATAGCTCATAAAGAGCCCGACCGTGTTCCGGTCGATATGGGAGCAACTCCCAGTTCAGGTATCTCGGCAATTGCCTACTCCAATTTGCTGAAACATTTAGGACGGACTGATTTGCCGGTGCAAATATACGACGTCGTGCAACAACTGGCGCAACCGGATATGTCGTTGATCGATCAGTTCGGTATCGATGTCCTCGATATTGGGCGGACGTTTAATGTACAACCATCCGACTGGCACGAAACAATATTGGCTAACGGAGATAAGGCTTTATATCCTGCCTGGTTCCACCCGATAGAACAGCCGAACGGCTCTTATCACTGCTATGATACGGACGGAAAGCGGGTATTGGCAATGATGCCGAAAGGTGCTACCTTCTTTGACCAGTCTTATTTCCCTTATGTGGATGGCTATCCCGACAGCTATGATAGTCTGGATGACGAGATGGGGCGTGTCCTTTGGTCGCGTTACGTGCACAGTCCCTGGGATCATGCTGCCGATGATGGTTTTTGGGAACAGTTGAGAGCAAATGCTTTGCATTTGCGGGAAACAACGGATAAGGCATTGATGATCGTCTGCGGTTGTAACCTTTTTGAATGGGGAACTTTCCTGCGCCGGATGGATAATTTCCTGATGGACCTGCTTTGTGATCCGGATCAGGTGGAGCGTGTATTGGATGAATTACTGGAACGCCACCTGGCGACATTGGAAAAGGTCTGTGCTTCAGTCGGTGATGTTGTAGACATTATCCGTTTCGGAGATGACCTCGGAATGACGACCGGTCCGTTCATGGATCCGGATACTTATAAGACTCTTTTCAAACCCCGCCATAAGCAGTTATGTGATTATGTCAAATCACATAGCCGGATGCATACTTTTATCCATTCCTGTGGCTCTATCTCTTCATTGATGCCCCATATGATCGAGGCAGGGATCGAAGTATTCAACCCGGTACAAACCAATGCCGTGGATATGTCCCCTGAGTTCCTGAAAAAAGAATTCGGACAGGATTGTACTTTCTGGGGCGGCGGTGTAGAAACCGTCGGTACATTGAATAACGGTACGCCGGATCAGGTGCGTGAACAGGTGTTGGAGCGTTTGGAGATCATGTCGTCCGGTGGTGGCTTTGTCTTTAATACTGTACATAATATACTTCCGGATGTTCCACCGGAAAATATTATCGCCATGTTTGATGCGGTAAAAGAATTTAATGACAGGTGAACTGAGCTTCATTTTGCATATAAGTAGAATAATTTCCGTACTTTTGTCTTCTAATTTAAAGAACAGACAAAAGCAATGAAATATCTCATAAAAAGCCCGGAGGGAGCTATCCGGGCTTCCGTACAACTTCCTGCTTCCAAGAGCATCAGTAACCGTGCATTGATATTGAATGCCCTGAGTTATAGTCCTTACGATATACAGAACCTTTCCGATTGTGATGACACGGAGGTGATGGTCAGGGCGCTGAACTCCGATAGTCGTGATTTCGATATAAAGGCAGCCGGGACGGCGATGCGCTTCCTGACCGCTTTCCTTTCCAAGATAGTGGGTGAATGGACGATCACCGGAACAGAACGGATGAAGAACCGCCCGATCAAACTGTTGGTCGATGCTCTGAATTCTTTAGGTGCCCGTATCGAATATATCGAAAAAGAAGGCTATCCTCCTTTGCGTATTTTCGGAAGTGCTTTGCAGGGAGGCGAGATTTCATTGGCTGGAGGTATCAGTTCGCAATATATATCTGCCTTATTGATGATCGCTCCGTTGATGGAGAATGGCTTGACGCTTAACCTCGAAGGAAACATTATCTCCCGTCCTTATATCAATCTGACATTACAATTGATGGAACAGTTCGGGGTGAAAGCAACCTGGAACGGACAAACCATCAAGATTCTTCCTCAGGAATATAAACCGATCCATTTTACCGTGGAATCTGACTGGAGTGCCGCCTCTTATTGGTATTCCATCATGGCTTTGTCGAAAAACGCAGAAATAGAGCTGCTCGGTCTTTTCAAAAACAGTCTGCAAGGCGATGCTGCCGGAGCGAAGCTATTCGCTCAGTTGGGTGTCGGAACGATCTTTACGGATCAGGGTGTCCGGTTGAAACATACAGGTAATGTGGCAAAGAAGTTACTTTATAATTTCGTCAATGAACCGGATTTGGCTCAAACTTTTGTTGTCTGCTGCGTGTTATTAAATATCCCCTTCCGCTTCACCGGTCTTCAGAGTCTGAAGATAAAAGAGACCGACCGTATCGAAGCTCTGAAAACAGAACTTCGTAAACTCGGTTACCTGCTGACCGACAGCAACGATAGTATCCTGGAATGGAACGGGGAACGGTGCGAACCGGAAGCAGATCCGGTTATCGCCACTTATGAAGATCACCGGATGGCAATGGCTTTTGCCCCGGCAGCACTAGTATTGCCGCTGGGACTGCAAGTTGCCGAGCCGGGAGTGGTGACAAAGAGTTATCCAGCCTATTGGGAAGACTTGAAGCAGGCCGGATTTAATATAATGGAAATTCAATAACACAACCGACAGCCTTGGCACTTATAACTGTCAACTGTCAATTGTCAACTGTCAACTAACATGTGGTACATAGTCATAGGCATAATCGTGCTGGGCGTTATTGCCGCCATAGCCGGTTATTTTCGAAATAAGAAATTGCAGCAGATGCTGGAACGCGGGGAGATCAGTGAAATACCCGAAGCACGTGAGATTCCCGAAGAATGTTGCGGCCAGCATGAGACCTGCGAACGCGACAGTCTCTTGGCTGCCGTCAGCAAAAAGATTGAATATTATGACGATGAGGAACTGGATCGTTTCCGGGGACTGGAGGGAGATGAGTATGAAGAGGATGCTGTCGATGAGTTCCGCGAGGTGCTTTATACTTTGCAGTCGGAAGAGGTAGCCGGATGGCTCCGTAGCCTGCAACTTCGTGGCGTGAACCTGCCCGATGCGCTGAAGGATGAAGCATTTCTAATTGTCGGTGAGAGAAGAATACATTAGACGGTAGAGAATGTCAACAAGTGTTCGGCATAAAGATTGTTTCTCCCTAATGAAACACTTGTTTCACCTAGGAGAAACAGTTGTTTCATTAGGGTGAAACTGTTAGCGCCTCGTACCGGATATAAAGATAAGATAGCACAAATAAGACGAACCATCATACGGAATGAATATGGATCTATTACAATATACTTTTTTTCAACATGCTTTGCTGGGTAGCTTGCTTACTGCCATCACCTGCGGTATTGTCGGTACTTACGTTGTTGCCCGCCGGCTGGTATTTATCAGCGGAGGAATAACGCATGCCTCTTTCGGAGGCTTAGGGCTTGGTTTCTATTTGGGTATGAATCCGATCCTGATGGCGATGGTGTTTTCCGTTCTCTCCGCTTTTGGGGTGGAGTGGGCGAGTAAGACGCAGAACGTCCGCGAGGACTCGGCGATTGCCGGTGTCTGGGCCTTAGGAATGGCGTTGGGTGTCATCTTCATTTTTCTGACCCCCGGCTATTCACCGAACCTCTCTGCTTACTTGTTCGGTAATATCCTGACGATCTCCATGACAGATATAATTTGGGTGGCTGCCCTGGCAGTGGTGCTGATTGCTGTCTTTTCCCTTTACCTGCGCGAAATTGTTTATGTCGCTTTCGACAGCGACTTTGCCAAGACACAGCATATCCATGTCAAATGGATCGAGTATATGATGATGTTTTTCATTGCACTGACTATCGTACTCTCTATTCGTTTAGTCGGTATTATGTTGTTGATGAGTCTGTTGACCTTGCCGCAGATAACGATCAATCTGTTTACTTCCGATTTTAAAAAGATCATCTGGGGAAGTATCGGTCTTGGTTTTCTGAGCTGTGTGACCGGACTGGTCCTTTCCTATTTCCTGAACGTACCTTCGGGGGCTTTTATAATCCTGGTGCTGGTAATGATCTTTTTGATCCTTAAAGCTGTATTATTCTTTATGAAAAGGCAATAAAACGGTTTCTTTCCAGTTTATTATATGATAAAGAGCACACATAATACGTGAAGAAAGGTTTTTACTATATAATTTCATTATTCGTGGTACTCTTGCTTTGGTCGTGCAGTACGAAGAAAAACACCAAGGCAAGCCGGTTCTACCATTCTTTTACATCCCGTTATAATATCTATTTTAACGGGAAGACTTCTTTTGACGAAGCTTTGAACTCCATGCAGACCGGATATAAGGAAAGCTATTCCGAAATGATCCACATGTACCCGATCAGTGCGCAACCCAAAGACAAGAAAGAGACCGGCGGTCCTTTCGACCGTGCTATCGAAAAAGGCAACAAAGCCATCAAACTTCACTCCATTAAAGCCAAACCCGCCAAGAAGCCGGGCTGGCGCAACGACCCCAAGCAACGTGCTCTTCAGGAACAGGAAGAATACAATCCTTTTTTGAAAAAATGCTGGCTGCTGATCGGGCAGGGGCAGTTTTATAATGCCGACTTCCTGCAGGCATCCGCTACCTTTTCCTATATTGCCCGCCATTATGTGCAAGACGAAGAAGTGGTAGCCGAAGCCCGTTTGTGGCAGGCCCGCTGTTATTCGGAGATGGGCTGGTTCTATGAGTCCGAAGATATTTTAAGTAAGCTGAATACCAATGGGATTCCCCGGAAGAATCTGAATCAGTATGCAGCCGTCTATGCCGATTATCTGGTGAAAAGCAAGCAGTATGATGACGCTGTCCCTTATTTTAAGACTGCTATCAAATCGGAGAAAAACAAGCTCCAGCGTACCCGCATGAAGTATCTGTTGGGGCAGATCTATGCTGAGCAGGATCAGCCGGGACTGGCCTATAAGATGTTCAATGAAGTGGCAAAAGCAAGCCCTCCTTACGAGCTGGAGTTTGCTGCACGTATCCGTCAGACGGAAGTCTTTTCAGGGGCGAACTATCAGAAAGTGGTCAAGATGCTTAACCGGATGGCGAAGAGCGATAAGAATAAAGACTATCTGGACCAGGTTTATTATGCGTTGGGAAATGTCTACCTGAACAGGGAAGATACGGCAAATGCGATCAAAAATTACGAACTGGGTATTGAGAAAAGTACGCAGAACGGACTGGAGAAAGCGATTTGTCAGATCAAGCTGGGGGATATCTATTTTACCATGCGTGATTATGTGAAAGCACAGCCCTGTTTTAGCGGTGCTTTGTCCGGTATCCAGAAAGAGTATAAAGATTTTAAGCGTGTCTCGAAGCTCTCTGCCGTTTTGGACGAACTGGTCGTGCATGTCGAAGCCGTTCATCTGCAGGATAGTTTGCAGACGTTGGCAAAGATGCCGGAAGCGGAACGCCTGGCTGTCATCGACAAAATCATCGAACAGGTAAAAAAAGAGGAAGAAGAGGCGAAAGCTCTGGCGGAAAAAGAGGCTTACCTGGCTGACCAGGAGGCTAAAGGCTCCGGAATAAACCGTCCGGGAACAGAAACGGGAGGGATTGTTCTTCCGACTTCATCGGGTGGGACAGCTTTCTACTTCTATAATCCTTCGACCGTATCGCAGGGTAAGGCACAGTTCCAGCGTAAGTGGGGACGCCGTGCGTTGGAAGATAACTGGCGGAGACGGAAAAAAGAAATGTCGACCTTTAACGAGGAACCTTTGGAAGAAGGAGAAATGGCTGAGGGAGCAACTGGTGTTGTTGGTCCTGACGGGCAACCTTTGCCTACTGATTCTTTGGAAGCCGGTTTGCCGGGTGTGGCTGCCGACGATCCGAAGTCACGCGAGTATTATTTGCAGCAGTTGCCTTTTACAAAGGAAGATGTGGACGCTTCGAATATCATTATCGAGGATGGATTGTATAATATGGCTATGATCTATAAAGATAAACTGGAAGATCTGCCGTTGTCTATCGAGGCATTCGAAGAGTTGGAACGTCGTTTCCCGGATAACTCACATCGCCTGGACAGCTATTATCAGGTGTATCTGATGGCTCTCCGCACGGGGAACACGGCTTTGGCTTCTGAATACAAGACAAAGATGATCAATGCTTTCCCGAACGAGGATTATACGATTGCCATTTCCGATCCGAATTATGAATATAATATACGCAGGATGGATTCCGTGCAGGATTCTATCTACGAAGCGACTTATAATAGTTATCTGGCAAGCGATACGGTTAGCGTACGCCGGAATTTCCGCGATGTCAGTGCCAAATATCCGTTGGCAACTTTGATGCCTAAGTTTATGTTCCTGGATGCGTTGACTTACGTACAGGCGGGTGATGCAGAAGGTTTCAAGACTGCATTGAAGGCTTTGGTGGAGAAATATCCTACAGCCGATGTGACGGAGCTGGCCGGTGAAATGCTGAAGGGAATCCTTCGTGGCCGTACCTTGATGCAAGGCAATGTAACCGGTATGACCTGGAACCTGCGTTTCGGTCTGGGTGAAGACGGAAGTTTGTCTGCCGCCGATTCTGCCCGTACGTTTACTGCCGAGCCGAATACTCCGTATCGCATGATCCTGATGTATCCGACCGGAACGGTGGATAAGAATCAGTTGTTGTTTGCTGTGGCGGCTTATAACTTCGCTAACTTTATGGTGAAGGAGTTCGATCTCGCCTTTGAAGAAGCCGGTCCGATGTCCATGCTGAACATCAGCGGATTCACAGGTATCGAAGAGATTCTGCAATATTATAAGATGATTTATGGTAAGGACGGCTATGCGCAGGCGTTGGATAAGAATGTCGCTATCCTTCCGATATCCGAAGACAACTACGAAACGTTGATGCGCGGTAAGACACTGGAAGAATATATCAACTTCTTTGCAGAGAACTTCGGTGAAAAAGCACCGGAACTGGCAGCCCGTTGGAAGAACCGTATGCAGGACGAAACTGATACGGAATCTCCGGATGAAGAACCGTCGGAAGAAGCAGAAAAGCCGGAAAGTGAAACTCCGTCAAAAGAAATCAAGTCGGTACGTAAGAAAGAAACTCCGGCGGAAGAAAAGGAGAAAACCGTTGAACAGCCTGCTGTAAAAGATACTGTTATTCCGGAAACCATCGTACCGGATACGGTTGTCTCTGTCCCTGTTCCGGCCCTAGAGATTCCGGTCGATACTGTATCCGTACAGCCTTCTGTACCTGATACGACAATTATATCTTCTTCTCAGGATACTGTCCCTGCGGTTCAAGCTCCGGAAGAGCGGAAAGAACTTACTTTAAAAGAAATAGAAGCTATCCGCAAGCGTGAGGCTGAGGAAGAAGAAGCTCGTAAGGAAGAAGCCCGCAAGGAATTTGAAGCCCAGCAGAAAGCTGAAAAAGAATTGCAGGAGCAGAAAGAGAAAGAACGTGCCGAACTGTTGAAGAAACAGGAAGAAGAAGAAAAGGCTCTTCTGAAAGCGAAAGCCGATCGCGAAAAGCAACTGGAGCAGGATCGTAAGAACAAACAGAAACAGGCAGAAGCCGACCGCAAAGCCAAGCTGAAAGCCCGCGAAGAACTGCGTAAGCAAAAAGAACGCGACTATAAGGATAGGCTCAAACAAAAGGAAAAAGAGCGTAAGCTGAAAGAAAAAGCATATAAGGAGACACTGAAAGCGAAAGAAAAGGCTCGCCGTGAAGCTCAGAAGGCGAAAGAGGCGGCAGCGAGAAACCGGAAAAAATAAACCGGTAGAATCGATAAAAAGAAAAGGTGTATCAGAATAGCCATGCTATGAGATACACCTTTTTTATTTGCTAAAAACTACCAAACGGTTAAAATCCGAAATATTGTTTTGCGTTTTTGTAACTGATATCCTCTACCATCTTACCGATGAAAGGTATTTCAGAAACAGGCAGTTCACCGTTTTCCACCTCCTTACCCAACATATTGCAAAGGATGCGGCGGAAATATTCGTGACGAGGATAAGACAGGAAGCTGCGTGAGTCGGTCAACATTCCGACAAAACGGCTCAACAGTCCCAGGTCGGAAAGCGTATTCATTTGCGCTTCCATACCGTGTATCTGATCGAGGAACCACCAGCCGGCACCATATTGCATCTTGCCAGGCAGCGAACCGTCGTTGAAGCTGTAAGCTGTAGTCATCATAACCGCGCTGTCCTTCGGATTCAGGTTGTAGAAAATAGACTTTGCCAACATGCCTTCTTCTTCCAGGCGGCTTAGGAAACGGATCATCGGAACGGCAACCGGTGCATCGTCGATGGCATCGTATCCCGTGTCCGGACCTAACAATTTGAACATGCGGGCATTGTTATTGCGTGTCGGACCGATGTGGAACTGCTGTACCCAGTCGGTTTTCGCATCCATAACAGCCAGTTCATACAGGATGGCAGAACGGAATTTATCTACTTCCTCGGCTGTCAAAGCCTTGTTCATACGTGCTTTCATGAAGATCGCTTCAATCTCGGCATTCGTATAAGGGGCTGCGTAGAACGTAGTCAGACCGTGGTCGGATACGCGGCAACCTTCGGCAGCAAAATAATCATGACGTTTCTGTAAAGCACCCAGCAAATCCTTGAAAGAAAGGATCGCCAAGTCGGATGCCGCTTCCAGCTTGCCCAGATATTCGTTGTAGGCAGCTGTATTGTCGATCGCCATAGCCTTGTCCGGACGCCAGGTTGGAAGCACTTTGGTCTTCAACGGGGTGTTACGGATGGCTTTATGATATTCCAGCGAATCTACTGGATCGTCTGTCGTACAAACTACCTCTACATTCATGCGTTCCATGATGGCTTGAGCGCGAAATTCGGGTGTTTGCAGTTTGGCGGTACATTCGTCGTATATTTCTCGTGCGGTAGAAGGATTCAATACCTTGTCGACACCGAATATACGGCTCAGTTCCAGGTGAGTCCAGTGGTAAAGCGGATTACGCATCGCATGCTGCAATGTATCCGCCCATTTCTGGAATTTCTCGTAAGCCGGCTTATTACCGGTGATATATTCTTCGGGAACACCATTTGCACGCATGGCACGCCATTTGTAATGGTCTCCGCCCAGCCAAATCTCTGTCAGGTCGGCAAATTGATAATTGTCGGCTATTTGTTGCGGGATCAGATGACAGTGGTAGTCAATGATCGGCATTTTCTCTGCATGTTCATGATACAGCTTCTGTGCTGTCTCCGTCTGTAGCAGGAAATCTGAATCAAGAAATGGTCTCATAGCTTAACGGTATTTTTTGATAATTTCCAGCGCATTGATACAAAGGTCGGTGATCGCTTTCCAGTCTTTGGCTGCAATCGCCTCTTTCGGGAATAGCTTCGAACCCATACCTACGCAGGTTACACCGGCCTTGAACCAGCCTGACAGGTTTTCTTCCGTCGGCTCTACAGCTCCGGTAGCCATGATCAGCGACCAGGGCATCGGTGCTTTCATATTCTTTACGAAAGAAGGTCCACCCACATTTCCGGCAGGGAATACTTTGCACAGGTCGCATCCTACTTCCTGGGCAAAACCGATTTCGGAAACAGACCCGCATCCCGGTGTATAAGGAACCAGACGGCGGTTACATACTTTCGCGATTTCCGGGTTGAACAACGGGCCTACTACAAAGTTCGCTCCCAGTTGCAGGAACAAAGCGGCAGTAGCCGGATCGACAATCGAACCGATACCTAGGATCATTTCCGGACATTCTTTTGCTGCATATTTTACCAGTTCGGCAAATACTTCGTGTGCGAAATCGCCACGGTTGGTAAATTCGAATGCACGGACACCGCCATCGTAACAAGCTTTCAGTACTTGTTTGGCTGTTTCTACATCTTTATTATAGTAAACAGGTACCATGCCGGTGCTGATCATCGCATTCAATACCTGTAGTTTATTAAATCTAGCCATAACTATTTATTCTTTAAATATTAACTGTCAACTGTCAATTTTCAACTGTCAACTATCTTGAAACGCGTCCTGATCCGTCCCCTTCCATCAGTTTTTCCACTTCGTCGACAGTTACCTGGTTGAAATCACCGTAGATGGTATGTTTCAGGCAGGAAGCGGCAACAGCGAAGTCGAGTGCTTTCTGGTCGTCCGTCGTATAAGTAAGCAGACCGTAGATCAGACCGCCCATGAAAGAGTCGCCGCCGCCAACACGGTCAACGATATGTGTAATGTCGTAACGGCGTGACTGGTACAATTTACCGTCAGCATATAAAACGCCCCCCCACGTATTATGGTTGGCATTGATAGAACCACGTAATGTGATGATCACTTTCTTTGCGCGCGGGAATTTAGCCATCAACTGTGTACATACCGATTCAAATTCAGCAGCATTTACTTCACCGGCTGTCTGTGCCACGTCAAATCCTTCCGGTTTGATACCGAACACTTTTTCCGCATCCTCTTCATTACCCAGGATAACGTCGCATCCGGCAACCAGTGCCGGCATTATTTCGGAAGCTGTTTTTCCGTACTTCCATAAATTTTTACGGTAATTGATATCGCAGGATACAGGTACACCCAGTTTGTTGGCAGCCTGTATTGCTTCCAGACAAGCATCGGCAGCACCTTGTGAGATTGCCGGCGTGATACCCGTCCAGTGGAACCAGGAAGCATCTTTCAATACTTCTTCCCAGTTGATCATTCCCGGCTGTATTTCAGCAATAGAAGAATGTGCACGATCGTAGACAACCTTGCTGGCACGTGCTACGGCTCCTGTTTCCAGAAAATAGATACCCAGGCGGTCACCCCCATAAACAATGTTCGAAGTGCCTACACCATATTTGCGCAAATCCATTACACAAGCGCGTGCAATATCGTTTTTCGGTAAACGGGTGACAAACTCTGTTGGGATGCCATAATTGGCTAAGGATACGGCAACATTCGCTTCGCCGCCGCCAAAGGTGGCATTCAATTGATTACTCTGACTAAAACGGAGATAGTCTGGTGTGGCCAGTCTAAGCATTATCTCTCCAAAGGTGATTACTTTTTTATCCATGGCATAAACTTTTATATTCCAGTGCAAAAGTAGTAGATTATATTTAATATCCTACTAAGTGTGTGCGAAAACATTTACACAAAATGGAATAAAAAAGGCGATGGCTTGATTCTTTTGTCAGTCGCTAATTTATTTCCGAGGGCAATAGAGAAACATGTAAAGATAAGACTAGTGCCAGGAAAAGTGGTATATATATTTTATTCATTACAACTCTTTTTGCAAAGTATAGCATATAATTTTGAAAGGCTGTATCAGTTTTATTTGTAAAATACAATCAGACTGTGAGTATTTTACTCTTTGGTGTAATGAGAAAAAAGGTGGGACGTTCTGTTATATCCTTGCATCTTCGTCGAAATATGGAGATTTGTTCATATATTTGTTTCACTCTTAAAATAAGATAATAATATGAATACGGAAAATGTAAAGGATAGTAATGTTCATCAAGGCGCTAATGTCAGAAGGATACGTCGTTATGAGGGTATGAAACAGGATACGTTGGCAAATGAATTGGGCGTCAACCAACAGTGTATTTCCCGACTGGAACAGCAGCCTGTAATAAAAAAAGAATATATGGAGAAAATTGCGGCTATCCTGAAAGTTACACCTGAAATTATTGAAAATATGGAAGAGACACCGATTTCTGTTGTGATAGAGAATAATAATTTTGAGAATGGTGGTATAGGTTATATTGGTGAAGTCAATGAATTGAACCAACATCCCCTTGAAAAGATCATCGAACTAACCAAAGAGAACACCTCCTTGTACGAACGTATGTTGGCTAATGAAAAAGAGAAAGCAGCTTTATTGGAGAAATTATTGAACGAAAAGAAATAACAGCCTATGTTTTTCAGTGACTGGGAACAGAAAAGTAAAGATGCAAAGATTTCAGAGTCTTTACTTTGGGAATATGACCTTTCTCGTTTTGACTGGTATGATATGCGTACAGTTGTTGTACAACGTGTGATCGAACGAGGGTGGATGAAAGACTTTTATGCTGCCATCAAGCTATATGGTGGGTTGGATAATTTCAGGGAAATAATAAAGAATATACCTGTGTTAGCTGATATCGATATAGCATTTGTTTGTAATGTGTTTAATCTGAATAAGGAAGAACTGAAATGTTACACCAGGAGACAGTCGAGGCAAATACTTTTAGACTCTTAAAGAACTTGATGCAAGATGCGGAACTTTCTTCATTCAGTCTTGCTGGTGGGACTTCTCTTGCTTTGTTGTTAGGTCATCGAATGAGTATTGATTTGGATTTATTTACTCCTGTTCCATTTAATGCTACGGATTTAGAACAATACTTGATTGATAAATATGACTTTAAAAGTAGTTATCTCAGAGGATACACCTTAAAAGGTATGATCGGTAATGTAAATATAGATTGTATCAGACATGATTATCCTTTTATAAAAGATACTATTATAACTGAGGGGATTCGATTATATAGTATTGAAGATGTATCTGCAATGAAACTGTCGGCTATTGCTGATAATGGTACCCGATTGAAGGACTTTATAGATATAGCATGTTTATCTACACAGTGTTCTTTGACCGATATGCTGAAAGCTTATGAAAAGAAATTCAGTAACTCCAATAGTGTAAGAGCCATAAAAGGATTGAGTTACTATGATGATGTGAATTTCAATGAGTCAATTCTTATGATTAATGGCTCATACAGATGGGATATGATAAGGGAAAGAATATATGAAATGCAAAGTAATCCCGATAAAATATTTTCGTCTCTACCTTTGGAATTTAGTTAGATTGGTTTTAAGTCAATATTTCGTTTAAAACGAGCCTCAACTTCGTTTAAAACGAAAAAAATCTGGTTTAAAACGGACTTTACCCCCGTTTAAAACGAAATATCGCTCGTTTTAAACCAGATTTGCTCTGCTATTTGGAATTGATCCAGGTTAGCTTGTGCCAGAGGCTTTCTAGAGGTCCTTGTTTATGGCCTTTCAGCCACCATTTACAGAAACTTACCTGCAACAAGAACAGTACGAAGCCGATCAACAGGCTGACGGTGTATCCGCAATAAGGAGCCAGGTATAATCCAAAAGGAAAATAGATAATAGCTCCCAAGATAGATTGAGAGATATAGTTTGTCAAACTCATCTTACCGTAAAAGCGTAATCCTGCTGTGAGTTTCTTGAATGATTCTTTCTGATAGAGCAGTACAAAAGAGGCAACCAATACGGCTGTGAAAGCAAATTTCTGCCACATATCGAGGATGACACCTACCGTTTGTTTTATCATAACGGCATCGCTGTTGTCATAAAGCATTACTTTCAGCTGGTAAAGCGGGCAGAACAGGATGGCAGAAATGATGAGTGCCTTTACCCAGAAACGGGTATTGTTGTCGGAAGTGACAAACAGTTGTTTTCTGCCGATCAGTAATCCCAACATAAACAGTCCGGCTGTTTGCAGGAAACGTCCGGCGCCGATTGCCCAGAACAAACTTGCCTTCTGCCCCAGCGTTACATTGCCCCAGATGAAATTCCAGAAATTTCCTTCTTTGGTATATTCGGCCACTTCATTATACATGGCACCTACGCCCAGGTTGGGTAAGGTATATTCCGGATTGAACAGGCTGGCGATGTAATGGAACCATTCGACAGGTTGCAGTAGCAGGATTACTGCTGCGATCAATACGGCTTTGTCATTCCATTTGCGAACGAGGAAAAGGAATAATCCTACAACGCAGAATAACAATAACACATCACCCGCCGGGAAAAAGGCAGCGTTTAGTGTCGCGAAACCTGCCAGCAGAAGCAGACGCCAGAGGAAACGGTACCCGAAGTCTTTTCCTTTTCTTAATTGGTTAGTGTATTGAATGTAAAATGTGAAACCGAATAACAGGGAAAAGATGGCATAGGCTTTTCCTGCAAAAAGAGAGAAGATGATGCTGAATACGCCTTCGTCCAGAATATTCAGCCACTCCGGTTGACTGGCGGGATCGGGATAAACCGGAAAAATGAAATGTTCCAGGTTATGAACGAGAATAATAGCCAGCACAGCGAAACCGCGCAGAGCGTCTACCACTTCGATACGTGGGATTTTAGTAAGGGTTGTTTGTTGCATACTATATTATTTTATGATTTTGCGTTTAACCAAGCTACTTTTTGTTCGGATTTATGCGGTTGTCCGATAATATCGGCATAGAGTTCGGGGCGGCGTGCATTTCTGTAGCGGTATCCTCCTGCTTGTTCCAGCTTTTCCGGTATGATCGTGGCAATGGCATAATCATTACCTAACTTCCGGCATTCGGCTATTATGTCGCCGAATGGATCTATTATCATGGAACAACCGTTCTTGATCTCGTTGTAGTCCTTTCCTATCGGATTTGAAAAGACTGCATATATGGCATTATCGTAGGCACGTGCCGGAAGCCATTTCATCAGCCATGCTCTGCCTTTCAAACCGTCGAATTCCTGTCGTAACGAGGTCGGGTCATTTTCCCTGTTTTCCCATAGGGAAGGATCGACCAACCCGGCTCCGGGGCGCGGGGAAGGTGTGCACATGGTTACATGGGGCATGAATATAATATCTGCCCCAAGCAGGGCTGTAGCCCTTACATTCTCTACGATGTTATTGTCGTAGCATATTAATATACCGCATTTCCAGCCTTGGATGTCGAATACGACATATCGGTCTCCCGGTAAGATATTAGGGTTGATGAACGGATGGAGTTTTCTGTATTTAGCTTTTAAACCGTCTTTATCGACACAGATATGTGCTTTATAGATACGGTCGGATTCATCGCGTTCGAAGAAACCGGCAAGTATAGTCACATGAGTTTCCCTGGCAATGCTGATCAATGCCTGTGTACTTTCTCCGGACGGAATGGGTTCGGCAATGGCGAGTAATTCTTCGCGCGACAGTTCTTTGGCGAATGTATACCCGCAAACGGAACATTCATGAAAGGCGACAACGTCTGCTCCTTCGGCAGAAGCTTTCAGGCAGATGTCTCGTATGGAAGATAGGTTAGCCGCTTTGTTATTGTCATAGGTTTCAAACTGGGCTGTTGCAATTTTTAATGGATTCATGGTCTTATGATTGAATTGATGATCGAATTGCAAAAGTATTGAATTTTTGAAGAGTACCTTTGCTCATGTGATTATTTTTTGTCGTTGAATTTATCATATGATAATTTTTATCCGGTTTTGACCAGCTAATTTTGCCCTGTAAAATAGAAATATTAGGTTATGAAACAATTTGTTTTTTTGTTTCTGGCAATTGTGCTGGAAGTGGTAGGAACGAGCGGACTGAAAGCCTCCGATCAGTTTACAAAGTTGTTGCCGTCGGTTATAACGGTGGTTTCGTATGTTTGTGCTTTTTATTTTCTGGGGTTGACGCTCAAGACGCTTCCTGTCGGAATAGCCTATGCTATCTGGTCGGGAGCCGGAGTTGTTTTAATATCCCTTATCGGATTGGTTTTGTTTAAGCAATCACTGGATTGGCCTGCTATTACCGGATTAGGATTGATCATTGCAGGGGTTATAATCATTAATCTGTTTTCAAAGTCGGTTTCTCATTGAGGATATGTTGTTTGGGCTGATAATGTCTGAACCCTGATCGTTTTTTCAAACTTTCAGGGCTCAGGTTCTCTTTTTTCAGGTTATAGCAAATAGATGCGGTTGTTTATTTGGCAGGATGAATGTCCAGCTTTACCGGATGGATCATATTCTCCGGACTTAAAATCGTATCCAGTTGTTCTTTTGTCAGGATGCCGTGATCCAGTACCAGCTGGTACACGCTTTTACCTGTTTCCAATGCTTCTTTGGCTATTTTAGTGGAATTTTTATAACCGATAACAGGATTTAAGGCTGTCACTACGCCGATGCTGTGATGCACTTCGTCAATACAATGTTCGGCATTGGCAACGATACCTTCCACACAAAGGGTACGTAGTGTTTCAAAGCCGTTCATAAGCAATTCGGCTGACTCGAAACAGCATTGTGCCATAACCGGCTCCATCGCATTCAGTTCCATTTGGGCAGCTTCGCCCGCCATTGTCACACAAAGTTCGTTGCCGATAACCTTGTAAGCGATCTGGTTCATTACTTCCGGGATAACCGGATTCACTTTGCCCGGCATGATGGAAGAACCCGGTTGCATAGCCGGCAGATTGAACTCACCCAGCCCGCAGCGCGGACCGCTTGCCAGCAGACGAAGGTCGTTACATATCTTATTTATTTTGACAGCTACACGTTTCATGGCAGCGGCATAGCCTACCAGGCAGGAGGTATCGGAAGTTGCACCGACCAGGTCGGCTGACAGTTTGATATCCCATCCGGTGATTTGACGCAGGGCTTCGATGCATTTTTCAGCATATCCCGGTTCTGCACAAATACCTGTACCGATGGCCGTCGCTCCCATATTGACAGTCAGGAAATCGTTCGCTGCATGATCCAGGTGAGCGATCTCATCCTGCAGGATGCTGGCAAAACCGTTGAATGTCTGTCCCAAAGTCATTGGAACGGCATCTTCCAGTTGAGTACGTCCCATTTTGATGATATGGGCAAATTCTTCTCCTTTTTTGCGGAAAGAAGCGATCAGTGCTTCCAAATAAGGAAGTAACTGCAGATGCGTGGCATACATACCCAGGTGGATGGCTGTCGGATAGGCATCGTTGGTCGATTGCGAACGGTTCACATGATCGTTGGGTGAGCAGTAGGTGTATTCTCCCCGCTGATGTCCCATGATTTCAAGGGCACGGTTGGCAATGACTTCGTTGGCGTTCATGTTGGTGGTCGTACCGGCACCTCCCTGGATCATGTCGACCGGGAATTGCTCATGGTGTTGTCCGTCCAATATTTCGCGGCAAGCCTGCATGATGGCGCGGTATTGTTCGTCAGTCAGCAGTCCCAAGGCATAGTTAGCCTCGGCAGCTGCCATTTTGGTGATCGCCAGTCCGTTGATAAATAACGGATATTCGTTGAGGTGGAATTTGCTGATGGAAAAATTCTCGATCCCTCTGAGTGTCTGTACGCCGTATAATGCTTCGGCGGGTATTTCCCGTGCGCCGATCAGATCACTCTCGGTGCGGGTTTTGCCTGTAAATTCAGTATTCATGTCCAATGCTGTTGTTTTTTGTTTACGCAACAAAGATATGGAATGTCATTTTGAAATCAAAAAATGTTTTGATGTATTTAAAAAATGTCAATCATTTTATTTTCAGTAAGTGTTATTCGCGTGTTTTGTGATAAAATGATATTATTTTCTATATCTGCATATATCGTCTACCGAAACAACCGTCATGTCATGCTGTGTGGCGAAGCGGATGATTTCAGGTAGTCGAGCCATTGTACCATCCTCGTTGGTGAGTTCGCATAAAACAGCCGTATCGCCTAATCCGGCCAGTTTGACCAGGTCGACACTACCTTCTGTATGTCCTTTTCTTTCCAGTACTCCGTTCTTTTTGGCTTGTAGAGGGAAAACATGTCCCGGGTGTGACAAGTCTTCCGGTTTGGCATTGGGAGCAATGGCTGTTTTGATCGTTTGTATTCTGTCGGCTGCCGAGACACCGGTGGTGACTCCTTCTTTGGCTTCTATCGAAATGGTGAATGCGGTCTGATTCTTACTTGTGTTGTCTTTTACCATCTGATGCAATCCGAGCGAGTCACATTTTTCAGGTGTCAGACAAAGACAGACGATGCCGCTGCATTCGCGGATCATTAATGCCATATCTTTTACTGTCATTTTTTCTGCAGAGTAAATAATGTCGCCTTCATTTTCCCTGTCTTCATCATCGACAAGTAAGATACCCTTGCCTGCTTGTAAATAACTGATTGCTTTTTCTACACGTTCTTTGTAGTCAACGCCGAAATCTTTAATAGTTTTCATTTTCAAACCCTGTATTAAAATAATTGTTTATAATAGGGCATTACAACAGGGCTGGAAAGTATTATATATAACGCACTCCCGCATATATGAATATGCCGGTATATATTATATGGTAGATAATGCTTCTTCTCTCATCCAGACTTTAACTGTCGGTTCCGGAATTACACCAGATCAGTCCCCTGTAACACAGAGGAGTCGCGGACTGTCACCGCCGGTAGGGAATTACGCCCTGCCCCGAAGAATACTCACCACAAAAGTAGCAAGAATTAGGAAATGTGCGAATATGAAACGGTTAAAAAAGTTTGAATTCTGATTTAAATATCGATTTGAGTATGGAAGAATATTTTGCCGAAGCTATTTTGCTGATACTTACATGGTCCCCTTGAATGTTGATGTTTGTGTGGAATGAGAAGCATTGTGAAAATATCTCTAGTTCTGAAAGAACTCTGTTTAGTCGAGACAAATATATTAAAATATTCACTTAAACATGATTTAATTATATAAAAATATGGTGACATGGTTCAATTTTAACAAATGGAATAGGTGTATGTGCAGAATGTTCTAAAAATAAATCAAGAAATTGATATCATACCTTACAATTTATAAGCTCAATGAAATAAAACAGGAACCCTGTATACAAATACACCGATGCAAGGACAGAGTTCTTTCAGAACTAGATAAAAAACAACAAGCAAATGAGAATAAAAAGTACGCCAAATTTCATAGTATGAGAATGAATATAAGTGATCATACGCAGGACTGACGCCCTTTTTATAAAAGATGTATTCTTTAAATTATAACTTTATGTTGAAAAAAACTAAATTAGTAAGTCTAATGCTACTGGCGGGAGCTTTAACTGTTCCCGTAGGAGTTTCTGCGGATATAACGCCGGAGAGACCGTCAGTAAGTCTGGCCCAACAAAATGGGAAGGTCACATGTGTGGTAGAGGATTCATTCGGCCCTGTGGTCGGAGCTTCAGTTATTATTAAAGGAACAACCAACGGAAATGTGACCGACATGGATGGTAAGGTTGTACTGGAAGATGTAAAGAAAGGAGATGTTATCCAGATTTCATACATCGGATATGCAACACAGGAAATTGCGTATACAGGACAACCTTCAGTCTCTGTAAAATTAAAGGAAGACTCACAAGCTTTGGAAGAAGTGGTTGTCGTAGGATACGGCACACAGAAAAAAGAGAATTTGACCGGTGCTGTAGCACAGGTTGCAGGTGATGTTTTGGAAAACCGTCCTATTACGAATGTGGGACAAGGGCTGCAGGGGGTTGTTCCCAACTTGAATGTAACGATGAGTAAAGGGGGAGCTCCGGGAAGTAGCTCCGATTTTAATATTCGTGGTAATAACTCTATTAATGGCGGTAGTCCACTGGTGTTGGTAGATAATGTTCAAATGGATGCTAACCTTGTTAATCCGGATGATATTGCCTCTATTTCTGTTTTAAAGGATGCTGCATCTGCCGCTATCTATGGCGCTCGTGCTGCTTATGGCGTTATCCTGATTACGACAAAGAAAGGTAAAAGTGAACAAAAGCCTCAGATTTCCGTATCTGCAAGCGGTTATTGGCAAAGTCCGGCATTGAGGATGCATAATATTAACTCTCTGGATTATCTGGAAATGAGAGATATTGCAGCTGCAAATAGTGGAATGAGTTCTTTGATCACTCCGGGACAGTTGGATTATGTAAAGGCTTATATGAACGGTTCTTACAAATATCCGGAATATTTCGATCAATCGCAAAATCAAAGTAGATGGCTTTATTGTGGTAACACAGACTGGTTTAATGAGCTGTACAAAACAAGCTTTTCACAACAATACAACGTTAATATCAGTGGCGGAGATTCAAAAACCACATATTATGGTTCTGTTGGTTTTGCAGACCAGAATGGTATTTTGAAGACTGCTGATGATAATTACAAGAAATTTAATGCCACATTGAATCTTTCTTCACAATTGACAAAATGGCTGCAGGTAAGTGCTAAAATCACAGATAACTATTCTACGGAGGATCACCCTATTACTAACTCTACGGCGGGAATTGATGCTTATGGTGGTATGTTGAAAAATGACTTAAGCCCGTTGATGCCTGTACGTTTCGGGCATACCGGCAGGCTGGTTTACAGTCCTGGTGCGGCTGCTATTAATGATTCCGGTTTAGGTATCCAGACTTCAGGCGATTATGTTTATGAAGATGAGGGTGTTAATAACTACTCCGGACAAAACGGAAACACGAATCCAGCTGCTGTCGGAGATTTAGGAGGCTATACGAAATATAAAGTCAACGATATATGGTTAACTGGTGCCGTGAAGCTGACCCCGTTAGAAGGGTTGGTTATTAATGCTGATTATACATATAATATATATAGCAAGAATTCTTCAGAGGTTCAGCGGACATTTACTGATTATACAGCAGTTGCCGGAACTGAAGCCCTTTATGGTTGGACAAAGCCGAGTTATGCCAATTATACGACCAATGAAGATTATTACTATGCTTTCAACGCATTTGCAGAATATACCAAATCATTCTTGGATAATACGCATAATTTCAAAATTATGGCAGGTTATAACCAGGAGAAAAAGTCTAACAAAAAATATAATGCTAAACGCACAAACCTGATTGTTGAAGACATTCCTGACTTGGATTTGGCTACAGGTGAACAGAGTATGTCTTCCGAAGATACCTATTGGGCTATTAATGGTTTCTTCTTCCGTCTTAACTACAACTATAAACAACGTTATCTGCTTGAAGTAAACGGACGTTATGACGGTTCATCCAAGTTTGCGAAAGATCATCGTTATGCTTTCTTTCCATCTGTTTCTGCTGCATGGCGTATTTCAGAAGAAAACTTCTGGCAACCGTTGAAAGGTTGGTGGAATGACATGAAGATTCGTGGATCCTACGGTTCTTTAGGAAATCAGGTTATGGGTGATTTGGGTAATTTCCCATATTTAGCAACTTATGGAACAAATTCATCTTATAATTATTTGATCAACGGTTCCAAACCCGTTATTGTAAAAGCTCCGGGACTTGTTGCTTCTGATTTTACCTGGGAGACTGTTACTCAAATGGACTTTGGTTTTGATGCTTCATTTTTAAGTAATCGTTTGACCGGATCATTTGACTGGTACCGTCGTAATACGAAAGATATGTTGGTAGCAGGAGCAACTTTACCCGCAACGCTGGGAGCGAGTGTTCCTAAAAGCAATTCTGCTGATATGAAGACGATTGGATGGGAACTTTCTTTAGGATGGAACGACCGGTTAGAAAACGGACTTTCTTATTGGGTAAAAGGTGTTTTATCTGACTATCAGGCAACAATTACCAAGTATGCTGGAAATGATGCTGGTTTCTATTCACAGAGCGATAATGATGGAAAGTATTATGTAGGACAGAAGATCGGCGAAATCTGGGGGTATCATTCAAATGGTCTTTTCCAATCGGATGCTGAAGCAGCTGCAGCAGACCAAAGTGAGCTTTATGCAGGTAAATGGGGTGCCGGTGATGTAAAATACGAAGATTTGGATGGTGATGGTAAAATAACAAAAGGTGAGGAAACAATCTATAATCCCGGTGATAAGAGTATTATAGGAAATAAAACACCTCGTTATCAGTTTGGGCTTACTGTCGGGTTTGATTATAAGAATTTTGATTTTGAAATGTTCTGGCAAGGAACAGGTAAGCGTGATTATATGCTGAGTGGCGCTCAGTTCTGGGGTTTCACCAGCCAGTGGGATGTTCCGTATACTCCGGCTTTGGATTATTGGACTGAGACGAATACGAACGCTTATTTCCCAAGACCGGGATGGCAAAATGGCGGTAACAGGGTGACAAGCGATCGTTATTTGCAAAGTGCAGCTTATGGACGTTTGAAGAATTTGACGGTAGGTTATACAATCCCGAAGAATCTGACAGCCAAATGGGGTATTTCTCGTCTGAGGTTATATGTAACAGGAGAGAACTTGCTGACTATCACTCCGCTGAATGATGCATTCGACCCTGAGACTTTAGGTGGTTTGACATACCCGATTAACAGAAAAGTTGCAATTGGATTAAATTTAACACTGTAAAAACAAGAGAAGACAATGAAAACTAAATATATTTTATTAGGATTAAGTCTTGGATTATTGGGAGGATTTACGGCTTGTGACGTGACGGATCTCAATCCTAAAGACAGTATTACTGATAATAGCTATTGGAATACGGTAAGTGACCTGGAAAATTATGCCAAAGGCTTTTACATGAATTTGACAGGAAAGGGATTAAGGTCAGACGGAACTGAAAATCTGGATGATTTAACGACTCTTGATGAAAGATGTGACAACCGTTTAACCGCTTCTCCCGACCAGTGGCTGTTTAATGAATGGGTTATACCTTCTGAAGCGAATTTCGATTCAAAATGGTACTGGAATAATATTCGTAACCTGAACTATTTTATGACTCGTTATCAACGGGTAAATGCTTCTGAATCTGAAGTGAATCCGGTTGTTGCCGTAGTCCGCTTTTTCCGTGCTTTTGACTATTTCGATAAGATTAAAACATTTGGAGATGTTCCCTGGTATGATAAGGATTTGACAACTGCAGATACCGATGAATTGTATAAGGCCCGTGACGACCGTGACTTGGTATTGGGGAAAATTATCGAAGATTTGGAATTTGCAATCGAATGGCTGCCGGAGAAAAGCGCAGCAGAGGTAGGAGCTTTACATAAGGATGCTGCCCGTACATTCTTGGCTCGTGTTTGTTTGCATTACGGTACATATAAAAAATATCATAATGTTTCGACTTCTCCTACTTCTCAGGAGTTATTGCAAAAAGCAGCAACTCTCGCTAAAGAGGTTATGGATAGTGGACTTTATGATATTGTACAAGGGTCGGATGCCGGAGCAAACCAATCTGCGTTTGCCAATTATCCTTTGTATTATGCCAACCAGTTTACACAGGAGGATTTAACAAGCAATAAAGAATGTATTTTGGCCCGTGTTTTTGAAGCCGATGTATTGACTCACAATCTTGCTCGTGGCGGAGGTGCCGGCCTTTCTAAAGATTTTGCAGAATCGTTCCTTTGTACGGACGGTTTACCTATTGCAAATAGTCAGGAGTATAAAGGTGACGAAACACTGGATGATGAAATGACAAATCGCGACCCTCGTATGTATCAGATTATAGACAGTAAGTTCCGTCCATATACAGTGAAAAGTAATGGTATGCGTGTGGTAAATACCGGTATCAATGATAAGAAAGAATTCAGTGGCTCTGAAGAGCCGGGGGCTACTGTTCATTCTGCACCGGGATTGACAGGTACATCTACAGGCTATTCACCTATTAAACTGGTTTCGGCAAGTCAGAGTCAGCAGGATGCTGTTAAGACTTCTTCTTATGATTGGTTTGTTTTCCGCTATGCAGAAATCCTGTTGATTTACGCTGAAGCAAAATGTGAATTGAGCGAGTGTACACAAGCTGTTTTAGATGAAACGATCAATAAATTGCGTGACCGTGTTAATATGAAACATCTGACTGTCTCTCCGGTTGCTGATCTGGATCCGGTTGATTACGGATATTCAATAACTCCGCTGTTGTATGAAATTCGTCGTGAACGTCGTATCGAGTTGGCATTAGAAGGTTTCCGTTATGACGATATTATGCGTTGGAATGCGATGAAATTGTTTGAAAATCCCAAAACATATCTGGGTATGCGTGTTACGGATAAAGTAAAAGAATTATATCAACCTGAAGTATTCGAAGGAGCAACAGCTCGTGATTTACTCGAATATAATGGTAAAACCTATATCCGCATGTATTCAGGTAAAAGTCTGAGCGAAGCAGGTCGTAAATGGACTACGAATGATAAGCGTTTATATTATCCGGTTCCGACAAGCCAGATTACATTATCTGCAAGTTACGGTTCTCTTCTGAAGCAGAATCCGGGCTGGGAATAACAGGTCGTTATTAACTGATAAAAACAGGGGATGGGAACATATCTGTCCCCTGTTCTTATTATTTCTTTATTATGAAATTATCCAATATGAAATATAAGAACCTGACATCCGGATTTATCTTGTTCTTTTTGCAAGTTATAGTCTTATTTTATGTATTCCGTTTCCTGTATCCTTTTAAGGAACAATTTCAAATGTTTCAGTTTACGGGTCAGTATGCTGCTGCAACATGGAAGCAAGCTGGCGGTGTGGCTCTTTATCTCTCGGAATTTCTTTCACAGTTTTATATTATTATAGGGATAGGTCCCGTTATTACAGCCTTTCTTTTGACTTTGGTCGCTATAGTCTCTTCATTGATTCTGAAAAAAATAAGTATTCGGAATGATTTGCCTGTTGTTTTCTTTCTTCCCTGGCTCTCTTTGCTGATCATGCACCTCGATTACGACTATTTGGAACAGGGAACGATAGCTTATTTGTTTTTGTTACTTTTTTTATGGATATATGTAAACTTATCCCCTCGTATCCGACTTGTTTACGGTCTATGTATAATACCTCTCCTTTATCTGATCGCCGGACCGATTACTCATTTATTTGCTGTTTCCGCTCTCCTTTTAGAGTTTCTGACCAATGGAACAAAGAAATATATTTGTATCATTTACCTGCCGGTAGCCGTTCTTTCTGCTGTTGGAGGTTGCTATTTAGGGTATAGTACGAATATCTCAATGGCTTTTTTTCCGGATGCTTACTATAATCCGCAGGTCCATAATTCACAGATTTGTTATTCCTGGTATGCTCTTCCGGCAGCCATGTTATTGGCTGCTTTTTTGAAAAAGTATCACTCTCCCGTATCTTTTAAAGGGAAATGTCGGTGGGAAGGTTTTCAATGGGCGATTATTTTTTTATTAGGTTATGAAAGTATCATCCATTTCGGAAAAATAGATGCTCTCGACCAGTTTCAGCAAGACTATTATGTCCGTACCGGGCAATGGGGTAAGATCATATCCGGTTTTGACCAAACAGTTTTGTCAAAAAGGCGTATGTGTAATTTGAATTTGGCACTGGCGCAGACGGGACAATTATCGGAACGATTATTCGATTATCCGCAGGGAGGGATAGAGACATTGATGTTACGTTGGGATCAGTCGGTGTTTACGGCTGAATTACATAGTGATCTGTATTATTGTATGGGGATTATCAGTACTTCCCAGAAATTTGCTTTTGAGGCGTTGGTCAGTTCTCGCCCTTCTGGTAATCCACGGATGTTGAAGAGATTGGTGGAAACAAATATTATAACAGGAGCTTATCCGGTAGCGGAAAAATATATCCGACTGCTCGAAAATACCTGGTATTATAAAGAGTGGGCTTCTTCTTACCGTCGTTTTCTGCAGAACGACCAGGCGGTAGAACAAGATCCTGTTTTAGGGTTAAAGCGTCGTTGTTGGAAGGCTGAGGCTGTTATTCCTGAATTATATACAGATCCGGTCAGTACATTGACACATCTTGTGCCGGCTTGTCCGGATAATAAAAGTGGTTTACAATATCTGACATCATTCCTGTTATTGAATAAAGATATCGGTACATATATGGTTTTGCAGGAATCTCTTTTCAGGACTCCTGCGTGGCCTGAAATGACTGACAGCCAGCAGGAGGCTGTGGTGATTTGTCGTCCTGACGATCCGCGCTTTTGGTTGGAACATGGAGTGAGTGTAAAAGTAAGGAATCAGGCGCTGGCTTTTATGCAGAAAGTAAAAGAGGGAACCCGTTTCGGACAGAACCCGGCAGTAGTACTGGCTCCCGAGTTTGGAAAGACTTACTGGTTTTATTATATGTTTAATACAATGGATAAATGAAACAATTGTTATATTTTCTGTTTGCTATATTGTTATCAGGGGGATGTTCTCCTGATCGGCCGCCTGTCGTTTCCGTTCAGATCGATGAATTGCCGGATATTTATCCGGATTATGTGGGGGTGACAATCCCTGCGACAATAGCTCCGCTGAATTTTTCTGTCCGGGGATACGGGAAGGTTTGTACGGTTTTTCAGACGGAAGGATGTTTGTTTTCTGTCTATACGTCGAACGGATCACTTTCTATACCCGATGCGAAGTGGAAGAAGCTGCTGGCTGTGGGTAAAGGAAAACAGGTAGATATCTCTGTCTTGGTGGAAGATGCGGGGAAATGGAAAGCTTTTCGTACTTTCCATATATACGTATCGGCAGACCCGATCGATCCTTATATCGCTTATCGCCTGATCGATCCGGGTTATCAGTTGTGGGGAAGTATGGGTATCTATCAGCGGGAACTGTGTTCTTTTGAACAAGATCCTATTCTGGAAAACCGTTTGACGGATAGCAATTGTATGAATTGCCATTCGTTCTGTAATCAGGATCCGGATAAGATGTTGCTCCATATTCGTGCTAAATATGGGTGTACGGTGTTAGTCGACGGTGAGAAAATAGAGACATTGGATACGAAAACTGAAAATACGATATCAGCGTTGGTTTATCCGTCCTGGCACCCGTCGGGGAAATATGTCGCTTTTTCTGTGAATAATACGACGCAGGATACGCATCCGGTCCACCGTACAGAGGTCTACGACAAAGCTTCTGATGTGGTTGTTTACGATGTGGAGAAACGGACCGTTCTGACAGCCGGGTTTTTATTCTCGAAGAATCGTTTTGAGACATTCCCGACTTTTTCGTCGGACGGGAAATCTCTTTATTTTTGTTCAGCTCCGGCTGTCCGGGTACCGGAAGGATTGAAAGAACTCCGTTACAGTCTTTGCCGTATCTCGTTCGATCCGAAAAGGGGAACATTCGGATCTGCAGTCGATACGGTTTATCAGGCGGAAACGGAGCAACGGAGTATTTTGTTCCCGCGTGTTTCGCCGGATGGAAAGTATCTGCTTTGTACGACTACTTCTTACGGAACATTTCCGATTTGGCATAAGGATGCGGATCTTTGCATGTTTGACCTGGACACGGGCAGACAAGTCCCGACGGAGGATGTGAACAGTCTGGATACGGACAGCTACCATTCCTGGTCGTCCAACAGTAAATGGGTCGTGTTCAGCAGTCGCCGGTTGGATGGTTTGTATACACGCCCTTTTATAGCCCATGTGGATGAGGGCGGTATTCTTTCGAAACCGTTCCTTTTGCCACAGGAATCTGCCGATTATTATACATTCCTTACCAAGTCGTATAATATTCCGGAATTTGTCAAAGGGAAAGTGAAAATGGACATGTACCGATTGGCTTCCCGAATCAAAGAAGGTAAGAATTGTAAAGTCTCTTTTATGGGGAAATAACTAAGAAACGATTAAAACAGGATAATATGGAAATGAAAAACATGCTGATTCTCGGCCTATGCGCTTGTTCGCTTCTGGCTTGTCAGGAAGTGGCTCCTCCTGCTCCGGTTCTACCTGTTCCGACACCGGAACAGATCGAATGGCAGAAAATGGAAAATTATGCTTTTGTACATTTCGGGCTGAATACTTTCAATGACCTGGAATGGGGATATGGAAATACGCCTGCCGAAACATTCGATCCGACTGACCTCGATTGTGAACAATGGGTGCGTGTCATTCAGGCGGCAGGTCTGAAAGGCGTGATCCTGACAGCTAAACATCATGACGGTTTTTGTTTATGGCCGACTAAAACAGTCGATTATAATATCTCTCATTCTCCTTATAAAGAAGGAAAAGGAGATATGGTGCGCGAATTATCGGATGCTTGCAAAAAGTATGGTCTGAAGTTCGGACTTTACCTCTCGCCCTGGGATCGCCACAATGCGGAGTATGGACAAGAAGGTTATCAAAAAACTTATCATGAGCAGATCAATGAATTGATCTCTAATTACGGTCCTTTGTTCGAGTTTTGGTTTGACGGAGCGAATGGCGGTAATGGCTGGTATGGTGGTGCCGACGAAAGCCGTTCTATTAATCCGAAAGAATATTACGGGTATGAGATTGCTCGGCAGATGATTAAGGCGAAACATCCGGGCGCAATGATATTCGGCGGTACGGTGCCTGATATCCGTTGGATCGGCAACGAGTCTGGTTGGGCAGGCGAAACGAACTGGGCTCCTTATTCATTGGAAAAAGAAACTCATTATACACAGAATCAATGGGGTATGAAGGATGGTAACCAATGGCTTCCGGGAGAATGTGATGTGTCGATTCGTCCGGGATGGTTCTATCATCATCGGGAAGACCATCAGGTTCGTACTGTACCGAATCTGGTGGACCTCTATTACCGGAGTGTAGGTCATAACGCCAATTTCCTGTTGAATTTTCCCGTGGCTTTGAATGGACAGATTCATTCGGTGGACTCGGCACGTGCGGTTGACTGGTCTCATGCGATAAAGGCTGAGCTGAACAAAAATTTGTTGGAAGGAATTAGAGCTAAAGCCAGTGAGGAACGTGGCAGTGCTTATAGATCTACAAATACAACGGATGATAATTGGGATTCTTATTGGGCTACCTCCGATGGCGTAACAACGGGTACATTAACATTCCCATTGCCGGCAGGAACCTTGTTGAATCGAGTATTGATTCAGGAATATATCCCGTTGGGGCAACGTGTCTGTTCTTTTACACTGGATGTGGAAAAGGATGGAAAGTGGCAGCCGGTAGAGACTACAGATACGTTGTCAACGATAGGTTATAAACGGATTGTTCGTTTCAAGACAACGGAAGCAGATGCGTTACGTATCAGTTTCACCGAGGCGAAAGGGCCGTTGTGCATTAATAATGTGGAGGCATTTCAGGCTCCTCCGCTACTGGAGCAGCCAATGATTGTACGGAATGCCCAAAATGAGGTTTCCATTCGTGTGGAGAGTGAAGGGGTTGATATGTATTATACGACGGACGGATCGGAACCTACTGTTCAGTCTGCGAAATATAAAGCTCCGTTTAGCCTGGATAAAAAAGGAACGGTCAAGGCTGTAACCTATGATCCCCAATCCGGTAAAACAGGACCTGTCGGGATACGTTATTTCGATCTTCCTGCCTCAGATTACAACGTGTTGAATCCCACGGATGATCATACGGCTTTACTTTTTGACGGGAACGGCTACTCGACCTGTTATTTGCCTGAAGGTAAAAATGAATTGGTCATAAAACTGAGAGACCCTCATGTTATAAAAGGATTTGTCTATACCCCCAATCAGGGACGTGATGCTAATGGACATATCTCTGATTATCAGTTACTGGTGGACGGAAAAGTGGTTGCTTCCGGAGAATTTTCCAATATAAAGCATAACCCGATCGAACAGGAAATACGTTTTGAGCCGGTAAGAGGTCAGAATTTGGTTTTTAAGGCGACACGAATAGTGGATAATGCTAAACGTGTTGGGATTGCTGAGTTTTCCGTCATTACGGAAGACTAGAGTATTCAACATAATTGATGGTGACAGCAAGTACCTGTGAAGGCGCTTGCTGTTTTTTTATATCTTTGTACAAGTCTATAAAAATAACTTATTATGAATCATCATTGTAACAAATGCCCTTTGCGGGCGAAGTATGAAAGAAGTCCTAAATCTTTGATAGGACGCTTTTGGCGTTGGCATATTAATTTCTGCCCGGGATGGAAAGCTTATTTTACTTCCTTAAACGTAGAAGAGCAACAAACCTTACGTGATAAGTATAATTTCACGAAACACAGCAGAACATGATAACAAACATTCGTTTGCGGAGCCAGCAACTGATAAAACCTGAGTTTAAGGATCCAAAGGAATTGGTTACCTGGATGGGAGCTGTTCAGGCGCAAGACTATCGGATGGTCAGATGGGCATTGGGTGTCCGGCTGAAATCCGGTTCGTTAAAGATTGTAGAGGATGCGTTTCAGAAAGGAGAGATCCTTCGTACCCATGTGATGCGTCCGACCTGGCATATGGTCGCGTCTGAAGATATCCGCTGGATGTTGAAGTTGTCTTCGCGAAGGATTATAACTGCCTGCAATACCTTTGCCAAAGGAAACGGGATAAATATATCGGAAGAACTTTATTCAAGAGCGAATGATCATTTTATAAAGATATTGGCAGGGAATAACCATCTGACAAAACAGGAGTTAGGAGAAGAGATGGTCAATTCCGGTATTATCTCTGATGCTGAATGTATAGGATATTTGCTGACACGGGCTGAACAGGAAGCCATTGTTTGTAGTGGGGCGGATAAAGGAGGGAAAGCAACCTATGCTTTGCTGGCGGAACGTGCTCCTATGGCTAAAGAGTTACCCAGGGAAGAGTCGATTGCTTTATTGGCAAGAAGATACTTCAGTAGTCATTCACCAGCCAGCCTGAATGATTTTATTTGGTGGTCGGGATTGTCGGCGACGGAAGCACGCCAGGCAATCGGACTTATCGATTCGGAATTGATAAAGGATAAATTCGCTTCACAGGAGCTATTTATCCATCAGAATTGGGATAAACGATTTAAAAGCTGTGAAGTATTACATTTTCTGCCTCCTTTCGATGAATATCTGATTAGCTATAAAGACCGTACGGCTGCCATGGACAAAGAACATCACCCAAAGGCTTTCAACAACTACGGTACTTTCTATCCGGTGATTCTATATAACGGAAAGATTGTCGGAAACTGGAAAAAAGTAATGAAGAAAGGTGAAGTGAAATGCGAGACATCTTTCTTTGTCGACTGTCCGGAGTTGGATGAGAAGCTGCTTGAAAAGGCTGAAAGCAGATATAAAGATTGGGGGAAACTTTGATTTCTCTGCTGGGATATAAAAAAAGACGTAAGTATTTTCTTCTGAAAACGTAAGTGTTTCTTGAAAAAGGTCGGCATGTTTTTCTAACGGGTAGACACCGATTCGTCAATGAGTAGGCATCCGTTCTTCATTCCCTGCTTACTCGCAAATGTTTTGCTTTCACCGGTGTCACTATAGCTTTCTGATGAGTTTGGCTATTGATATTCATATTGTCAAGAGGTGACGCCAAAAAATATTCGGCGTCACCTCTTGACAATATGAATATCAATTCGTAATGGTTGTTACACTGGAAGGTGACGCCATTATAATGAAATTTTCTCCAGATCATCCGGTACAAACACATTCCCTGAGAAATGCTATTTAAAAAAAATATAAAACCCATGCAGTCTTTTCACTATTGATGTATCATATCTATATTAGCGTTGAAATAGATGGATAAACGGGAACTGGTAGATTTGTGCAGAAAGGGAGATGAGCAGGCGTTGGACTTACTCTATAAAACATATTCGGGAAAGATGATGAAGATATGCCTTCATTACGTGCCTGACAGACAGACTGCGCAAGATTTACTGCATGACGGTTTCATTATTATTTTCACATCCATTCATTCCCTACGTAACCCGGAGAAGCTGGAAAGTTGGATGGGTATCGTCATGAAAAATATATCTCTTCGCTATCTGAACCAGAATAATAGGGTTGGCATCATATCCTTGTCAGAGATGTCCGAAGAAGACGAACCGGTTGAAAGTATAGTGGAAATGAATTTCGTTTCGTATGACCGGATTATGGAGTTGGTGGAAAGTCTGCCCGAAGGATATTCGAAAGTGTTCAAACTGGCGGTGCTGGAAGGATTACCTCATAAGGAAATCGGAGAATTGTTGCATATTGCTCCACATTCGTCTTCTTCACAATTGTCTCGGGCAAAACTGTTGTTGAAAAAGATGATAAATGAGCATCGGCTGGCTTTGTTGTTGCTGCTGTTATCGTTTGTTCCTTTGCTATATAAATATGTGTATAGGCATCCCCGGCAACTACCGAAAACGTTTGAAGATATAGCCCAACAGGCGGAAACGGAAAAAGAAGAGAAAACAATGGAAGGTCAAAAACTAGACTCTCCGAACCCAATAATTCATTCAATACCAGTGGAATGCCCACAGCCTTCAGAGAAATTGACTGCTCCACCATTGATACCGGCTAACACTCCGCCTTTGTTATCTTCGGAAAAGATTACATTTGACTTACAATCTGTTGCAAAGCCGTTGTTTATAGGTGAATTGGCTTATAAGCCGCTTTTCACTCCCTACCCGACAGTAGATTTTGTCTCTCCGGGACGAAGCCGGAAATCGAACAAATGGAAATTCATGCTGGCAGGCTCCTTAGGTCCTCAGTTGGCTCAGAACCTATATAAACTGATTGCTACGCCTCATGCCGACAGTGAAGGAAATCCGGATCTACCTCAGCAGGTAAGTACCTGGGAAGAGTATTATACCTATTTGCAAACCCGTTACCAGGAAGGTCTTTCAGGCGATTCGCTTTCATTGATGCAAATAGCCGGAAACAACCGAGGGCGGATTGTTGAACATCAACATCATGATGCCCCTGTTACGATTGGGCTTTCTGTCAATAAAAAACTGAATGAGCGATGGAGCTTTGAGACGGGATTGCAATATACTTATTTAAAATCAGATTTTGTCACAGGAGATGAAGCACGTATTCAGGAAACACAAAAGATTCATTATCTCGGCCTTCCTCTTCGTGTTTCTTATCGTTGGGGGACTTTCAGAAAGTTCTCGTTCTACTCGACGGCCGGTGTCCAGCTAGACATTCCCTTGAAAGGGAGACTCCATACGTTCCATGTAACGGATAGCGTGCCGATCAGTATCAGCCGTCAGCCATTGGATGTACCTTGGCAATGGTCGGTGAATACGAGTGCAGGTATGCAGTATCATATCACGCCCCGCGTCAGTCTGTATGTAGAACCGACTCTCAATTATTATATACCGGACGGAAGCGAACTGCGTACGATCCGAAAGGAACATCCGGTGACATTCACTGTCCCTGTCGGTTTGCGTTTCAGCTGGTAAAACATAAAAAACGGGCCTGACCGTGCAGTCTTTCCCTCTGTTGATTATCATCATTATAGATAATCAACAGAAAAGAAAGATGCAAGAACGACATATTGACCGTAAACGTTATTTTGAGGAACAGGCACAGACTTCTGAGAAATACTATCTTCCGTATGTAAAGAATGTTTTAGGAAATCTTCCGACACGGGTATTGGAAGTCGGCTGTGGGGAAGGTGGGAACTTGCTCCCTTTTGCCGAACGGGGTTGTGAAACAGTCGGAGTAGATATTGCAGCTTTGCGGATAGAGCAGGCACATGCTTTCTTTGCCGAAAAGAAACAGAAAGGAATGTTTGTCGCTTCTGATATTTTTCAGTTGAAAGAACTGGCAGGACGCTTCCCTCTGATTCTTATACATGATGTGATTGAGCATATCGGAGAAAAGTCTCGTTTTCTGTCTGATATGAAATGTTATTTAAGTGCCGGCGGAGTCATTTTTGTCGCTTTCCCCGCCTGGCAGATGCCATTTGGAGGACATCAGCAGATTGCTCGGGGGAAAGTTATATCTCATCTGCCTTTCCTGCATTTGCTTCCTGTCCCTATTTATCAATGGATATTGAAACAGAGCGGAGAGGAAAAAGGCACAATTGAAGAATTATTGAGTATTAAGAAGACGAGGTGTACTATTGAGATGTTTCGGACAGTTGCGAGACAGGCCGGTTATCAGATTGTTGACCAGCAACTGTATTTGGTTAATCCGCATTATGAAATTAAGTTCGGATTATCTCCCCGGAAATTGTGGAAAGTGATTGCCTCTATCCCGTATATAAGGAATTTCTTCAGTACAAGTTGCTTTTATGTATTACGAAAAGCTAGTCTGTAAATGATTTGGGAATATCATACGAAATACAGTCTTTTCACCTGGGTCTACATTAACAAGCAACTCTCCCCCATGAAGCTGCATGATGCGGCGGGATAAGGGCAGGCCGATGCCGCTTCCTTCTTTCTTGGTGGAATAGAAGGGGGTGAATATATCATCCAGCCGGTTGTCGGGGATGCCTTCTCCGTTGTCGGTTACTTGCAGGAAGAAGGAGCCGGATGTCTGGATAGCTTCGACTTTTATTTCGGGATTCGGATTGTTAGCCGTAGTCTGTAAAGCATTGCGGATCAAGTTAATTAGAGCCAATGTGATGAGATTAGGGTCAAGCAGAATTTCGATATGAGGGGATGAGGTGTAACGAACGTTTTCGCATCCAGGTTCTGATTTGAGTAACCGGCTTAGCTTATCGAACAAGGTGCTGATGTTTACTTTCGTCTTGACCGGGTCGGGCAGATGTGTCAGCCGGTGATAGGCGTTTAGGAACGTATTAAGTTGCTGTGCCTGCTGGTGAATGGTTTGCAGGCCGTCTAGCATTCCGGCTTTCCCGTACTCATCACTGTATTTGATGAGGTCGGCAGATAGGGAAGCGATCGGGGTGATGGAGTTTCTGATTTCATGTGTCAATACGCGGATGATACTTTCGTAATAGAAACGACGTTCTTCCAGTTCGGTATGATTGTTCTCGAATTGTGTGATGATTCGGTTCATTTCCCGAAACAGGTTATTCAGAAACTTATCTCCTTTCTTTTGTGTAAAATGTGCGTTGAAATCGTTGTTCTTGATCGCGTTGAAGAAACTTTCCAGCTGGCGGTCGGTCTTCTCCATCTTCCTTGCCAACATAATCGCCAACGCCACGACCATACAACCGCAAACAAAAGCAAAAAAGAGCGAAGTTTGGCTAACTAAAAGCCACGCTCCCGCAACCGAGAATAACACGATACCTGTTATCCCGATGAAGATGCTCCGGTGTAGTCTGTGATTCAGCATAATCTTGTTTGCAAAGGTATGATTTATTCTTCTCTGATCTCCCCTTTATATACATTAATCTTAATCAGTGCCTGTTTGGAGTTATGTGTATCTGATATCCAAAAGACGGAGTCATTTTGTGCACAGATACAAGTAGGTTGGCTGAAGGTGTAACCGTTGACGCTTTTTAGTTTGTTGTTCCATTTGTGTTCCTTTCGGTCGTAGATGTTGATGGCATTGTTGTCACCGGTTATATACAAATGGTTTTCAGTCTTTATCAATGATTTCGGTTTGAAGTCCAGGTCAAGGCTTAGTTTTGCCATGTCAATGGAACTTCCGTTCTCCATATCATCATTGACCAAAGACGGATTTAATAGTCTGATTTTCCGACCTTCATAGTCTGTCAGTAACAGATAGCCATCTTCATCGGCAAGCATTTTGTGGGGAGCGAAACTGTTGTTATGCGTTCCTATTCCGGCTGCTTTCCGATAGCGGTCTATTTTCCCTGAGTTTTGCGAAGTGACCGATGCTTCCTGATAGATACTGACACTGCCGTCTTTGTCACGTGCAAAAATCAAGCCGTCTGCCACATCCATAGCCTGTGCTTGAAACACAGGACCGTTATAATTTCCGTTACCTATGCAGGCAATGTACTGAAATCCCGGAAGTTTGAATACATGAATACGTGACTGTCGCTCGGCTACATACAGCCGATTGCCTACGGGAACAATAGCCTCAATCGGACTGTTGAAACTTTTCTCCTGGCCGTTAAAAGTCCAAGAACGTAAGGTGCGCATCACCCGGGTTGTTTCGGAGTCAATCAATAACAAGCTGTTATCGGCAGAGTTGGCTATAAAGAGCGTATCTCCGGAGTGGGCGATGGTATAGGGGCTAAAGGCATCTGTGAGTTTGAGGCTTTCACCAGTAAGTACCAATTGGGCCTTGTAGGAATAATACCAGTAGCTGTCATACTGATCTGTTGCATCCGGGTTGTTACCGTCATTCGGATCTATATCGTCTTTGCTGCATTGAACAGTTATTATTCCGTATAAAAATAATAGGATATATATCTTTAATTTCATTGTTCTTTCAGTCTGCAATTATCGTTGTTGAAATCTTTATTTTTGAGTGAGGCCGCCATCCAGCAGATCAAGTTCGGGATCTTCGATGATATATTTGGAGGGAACATTCAAATCGTTTTTGTTGTATCTGTTTGGATTCTTGCGTGTGTGCATGAATCGGCGTGAATAAACGGGAAGCTCTTTTGCCAGCGACAGGGCACGATATACATTCGCACATAGGGTAATCCATCCCGGCCCTGTTTGTTCGTAAGTCATATTGCCGTCATGACCGTATCCGATACAGTGTGCCAGTTCATGAAAGACTGTATGTGTTTCATTTTTGTCATCTACATAATGTTCCAGATAGCACCATTCGTTGAGGCCGTAAGTCTCACCACCACCAAGACCGTTTACTCCGGAGCAGTGTCCGAAACGGAGTCCGGAGTGGTTTAGGACTCTTTTTCTCAGTTGGTATTTGTCAATCAACGTCTTGTTGCTGTCGCTATGCAGCGGTCCAAATTCATGTAAGGCCTCTTCAAAAGCTTCAGAAGAAAACATATAACTCATATTCAGAGCAATGGCAACAGCTTCTCGTGCATGTGGTGGCAGCAGTTTGTATTTCCAGCTTCCCTCGCCGCTATAACCGGAAAAGTAGATACGCCAATTGCATAGGCTGGAAGTAATTTTCTGGTAGTAGGGATCATTACATTCCACTTCAAACGATATATTACTGGTCGATAGATGCGGGTTGGCTATAATTCGGATCTGTTTTCCACTACGGCTGATCGCTTTCATATCTTTGGTCGCAAACGGAATCTGTATTCTGAGTTGTTGGAATGGTTGAACCTTTTCCAGTTCCAAAAATTTAAAATCCTCGTCATAACCTTCGATCTTAGCCCAAATGGTTACATGCGAGATAGCCCTGGGGCTGTAAAAGCGGAGTTGGAAATAATGCTCTTCTTCCAGTGATAACTGTAATGGGCGATTGACATAGAAGCTGCGTTGGCTACTGTTGAAATAAACTTCATCAGGCTCATCATCGTTGAGCAGATAATAGGTATTATCCGTTGTATATTCTTTTTCGCTTAGTTCGATTGGCAAATCAATCGTATAATCATCTTTTTCCGGAATGGAATCCGGCAGCTCGTCTTCTGAGCATCCTGTGAATAGAATAAGGCTGTAGATCAGCATAAACAGGCTGGTGGAAAATAACTTCTTCATCGTCTGTCTTTGTCTCTTTGGTTGTTATAAATACTTTAAAAACTGATTTTGCTGCAAAGATGCAACAAATACTTTTTGTCATGAATTTACTTTTTGGATAGTTTACTATCAAAAAAGTAAACCCTCGACTATCGTTTGATAATCAAGGGTTAATTTGTGTACCCAGAGCCGGGATCGAACCGGCATGGAAGTGAATCCACTGGTGTTTGAGACCAGCGCGTCTACCAATTCCGCCATCTGGGCATCTGCTTTTTTGCTAATGCGTTGCAAAGGTACGCATAATTTTCATACATGCAAGCATTCGGGGCATTTTTTTCAAATATTCTTTGAGAAAAATCTAATAATACTTTATATGAGAATAAATCCCGGATTATTTCGTTAACTTTGTAAGAGTATAATTAAAAACAACCTGTATATCATGAAAGATAATTATTGCGTTATCATGGGTGGAGGGATTGGCAGTCGCTTCTGGCCTTTTAGCAGAGAAAGTTATCCAAAACAATTTCTTGATTTCTTTGGAACTGGCCGTTCCCTGTTGCAAATGACTTTCGATCGTTTTTCCAAGATTATTCCGATTGAAAATATTTTTATTGTAACGAATGAAGCTTACGCCGACCTGATCAAAGAACAATTACCCGAATTGAGGGAAGACCAGATCCTGCTGGAGCCGGCACGTAGAAATACAGCTCCCTGTATTGCTTACGCTGCTTACCATATAAAAGCATGCAATCCGAATGCCAATATCGTTGTCGCTCCTTCCGACCATCTGATTCTGAAAGAAGATGTTTTTCTGAAAGATGTTCAGAAAGGATTGGATTTTGTGAAGAATAATAATGCACTGGTAACATTAGGTATCAAGCCGAGTCGTCCGGAAACAGGTTATGGTTATATTCAGAGTAGTGATTCTATGCTGGGCGAATTTACCAAAGTAAAAACCTTTACGGAGAAGCCGAACCTGGAATTGGCGAAGGTCTTTTATGAAAGCGGCGAGTTTTTTTGGAACTCAGGTCTGTTCCTGTGGAATGTAAATGCCATACTGGATGCGTTTGCCAAATATCTTCCGGATATTGCCGTTCGTTTTGATTTGGGGAAAGACAAATTCAATACTGAGAACGAACGTGAATTTATCCGTGAAAATTTCCCTTATTGCCTGAAGATATCTATCGATTATGGTATCATGGAAAAGGCGGATAATGTGTATATGCTGTGTACTGATTTCGGTTGGGCTGACCTGGGTACCTGGGGATCGTTGTTCGAGCTGGCACCGAAAGATGAAAATAATAATGCAGTATTGAAGAATAGTAATGCGCTGCTTTATGAAAGTTCAGGGAATGTGATTGCCGTAGGTAATTCAAAAAGACTGGCTGTCATTCAAGGTGTAGAAGACTGTATCGTCGCTGAATCAGGCAATGTATTGCTTATTTGTAAGAAAGATGACGAACAGCGTATTAAGCAGTTTGTGGCGGATGCGCAGATAAAATTCGGGAAAGAATTTAACTAAACCATTTCTTTCCCAAATAATGTATGGGATACCAGGCGGCCATTAACCCGATGGCCGCTACCGTAATAAACGCAACGAGAAGATCGGTGAATACGACCCGTACGGGATAAGCATCGATGACAAAAGCACCTGCTGTCTGTCCCAGTTTGATAAATCCGAAATGTTGTTGCAGGAGACATAATACCAGACCGATCACAATTCCTATCACTGCCCCGAAACCGGATATCATCCAGCCTTCAAATAAAAAGATACGACGGACCAGTTTGTCGTTAGCTCCCATATTCTGCAAGGTACGTACGTCGTCTTTTTTCTCGATCATCAGCATGGACAGGGAACCTACCACATTAAATAAGGCAATTGCCAGGATGAATGAAAGGATCAGAAAGGTCATCCATTTTTCTACCTGCATCATCTTAAAGGAGGCTTCCTGCTGTTCATAGCGGTCCTGTACAATGAACCGGTCGCCTAAAAGCACTTTTATCTGTTTCTTAGCCGAAGAGATATCTACACCGTCTGCAAGTTTCAGTTCGATGGAGCTGACCTCCTTGTCATATTTGAGCAATTGGCGCACCAGTGAAATAGGGAGTATCATATACCCTTCGTCATATACCTGTTGGTTGATCAGGAACACGCCGCCTATGTAAGCATATTCCTGGTTAAAAGAAGAAGCCGGATTGGATAGATTAACCTTTTCATCCCGTTTGGGAACATATATCTCCAAAGGTGAAGCAAATCCCGGTTTGGCACCCAGTTTGGCAGACAGTCCGACACCTAATGTCGCATAATCGGCGACTTCATCTTTCAGTATGAAACTGCCGTCTATCAGTATGCTGTCGATCAGTGTCAGATGGCTGAAGTTTTCATCGACTCCTTTGATGACGGCTATGTCCTGGCGGTCGTGATAGCGAACCAGGGCATTGTCCTGGAGGACTTCTCCGAACCAGGCAATATCCGGTAACTGTTTTACTTTCTGAAATTCGGCTGTAGTCGGATCGAAAACCTTGCCGGTACGCGGACTGATCTTCAGTTCCGGATCGAAACTGCTGAACATACCTGCTACCAGGTCGTTGAATCCGTTATAGACCGACAGTGCACAAACGACTGCAATCGTTGCAACGACCACGCCGCAAACACATACCATCGAAATTATGTTGATGGCATTGTGGGATTTCTTCGAAAAGAGGTACCGCCGGGCTATATAAAACGGAAGATTCAAAGCTTGATTTTCTTATTTCTGCAACAGTTTGTCGATGTTTTCAATATAATCCAGCGAATCGTCGATGAAGAAACTCAGTTCCGGAATGATGCGGACCTGTTTTCCTATACGTTTACCCAGTTCGAATCGGATCGCTTTGGTATTCGTGCGGATCGCTTCAAGCAGTTCCTGGCCTTTTTCAGAAGGGAATATGCTCAGATAAGCTTTGGCTACGCCCAGGTCGGGACTGACACGCACGGCACTAACAGAAATCAATGTACCCGGCATTGCCTGGGTCTGTTTCTGGAAAATATCGCCTAATTCTTTCTGAATCAGACGACCTATCTTATTCAGTCTTGTACTTTCCATATCGTTCTCAATTTATTTTTTCCATATCATTGTCAGACCGTCTCGAAGCGGAAGGATCACTTTCTCCACCCGTGGGTCTTCCTTTATTTTATCATTAAAACTAAGTATCCCGATGGTTTGTTTATCCGACGGGTGAGGTTTTTCCAAAACTTTCCCATCCCACAGGGTATTATCGGCGAGAATCAGTCCGCCCGGGCGGACTTTGGGAAATACCAGGTCATAATAATCGGAGTACAAACGTTTGTCGGCATCGATAAATACCAGGTCGAATGTCTCGTCTAGTTCCGGTATGATCTCCATAGCATCACCGATGTGCAATCTTATTTTAGCCTTATGAGGAGAGCGGGAGAGGTATTTCATGATGAAATCTTCCATCTCGTCGTTGATCTCCAGCGTGTGGATCAAAGCGTCATCTTCGGTTCCTTCTGCCATACAAAGTGTGGCATAGCCCGTATAGGTACCGATCTCCAGTACACGATGGGGGCGAAGCATGCGGCAAAACATTTTCAGTATACGTCCCTGCAGATGTCCGGACAACATACGCGGACGCAGCAAATTCACATTGGCATCCCGGTTTAGGGCGGATAACAATGCGCCTTCTTCGTCGCTATGAGAGAGAATGTATTCGTCTAATGTCATTTGCTACACCTTTTTCGGTTTTATTTTATTTATTCTTTGAAGGTCGGGAGGGAATATTTACTTCCTGCGTCCAGTACTTTTCCTACGTTATTGATTTCGAGGAATGTTGTACCGCCGCCTTCGCCGAAGCTACCGCTCAGGTAAGCAACCATGTCGTTACGTGTGATACGTCCGCTCTTGATCAGTTCGTTCAGTGCACTGTAGAAATATCCGCGGCGGCTGTCATCCCACGGCTGATAAACTGCCCATACGCCGTATGATAAAGAAAGCATGCGGGTTACGCGTGAGTTGTAGCAGATAGCAAATACAGTAGATGTGCCACGGAAAGCTGCCAGGTAACGTGCTGTACGTCCGGTGTGACTGTCAGTGATGATTGCCTTTACATGTAATTTGTTGGATGATTTTACAGCTTGTTTTGCCAGGAATGAAGTAACATCCAGGTCATTTCCTTCGATAGGGACACGGATATCATTTGCTGCCAGTTTGGTCTTTTCTGCTTCGCGGGCAACTTTAGTCATTGTCTGTACTGCCTCCAACGGATATTTACCGTAAGCTGTTTCGCCGCTAAGCATCAACGCATCTGTGCGATAATAGATGGCATTGGCGATATCAGTTACTTCCGCACGGGTAGGACGTGGGTTCTTGATCATGGAGTGAAGCATCTGGGTCGCAACGATCACAGGTTTTTTCACTTCCACACATTTGCGGATCAATACGCGCTGGATTCCCGGAATCTTTTCTGCCGGCACTTCGATACCCAGGTCGCCACGGGCGATCATGATACCGTAAGCTACTTCCAGGATCTCGTCGATGTTGTCGACGCCTTCCTGATTCTCGATCTTGGCAATGATCTTGATCGGGCTTTTATGTTCGTCCAAAATGTGTTGGATATCCAATACGTCCTGTTTGTTTCTTACGAAAGAATGTGCGATGAAATCGAGGTCGTTCTCGATAGCCCAAAGGATATTCTTACGGTCTTTGTCTGTCAAGGAAGGGAGGTTGATACGTACGCCGGGCACATTCACGCTCTTGCGGCTTCCCAGTGTAGCGTCATTTTCCACTTCGCAGACCAGGTAGTCGTCATGTTTCTCGATCACCTTCAGCTCCAGGTCGCCATCGTCGATCAGCACATCGCTGCCGACCGTCAGGTCTCCGACAAAATTCCTGTATGAAACATATATACAATCATGCGTAGTCTCTTTATCTGGGTCGCCCATGATCTTAACGGTTTCGCCGGTAGTGAAAGGTATTGGCTCGCTGGCCGTTGTAGTACGGACTTCCGGCCCTTTGGTGTCCATCAATATACCGATGCGGTCAGACACTTCGCGTACATTTGTAACAACACGGTTCAAACCTTCTTCCATCATGTGGGCCGTATTCAGGCGCACAACATTCATTCCTGCGTTGTATAATGAGCGGACGAACTCCACATCACAACGTTGATCAGAAATTGTAGCAACAATCTTCGTATGCTTTAACATATACCTTAAATATTATAACCTATTATTTACCTTTTTCGAATTGTATAAGCGCTTCGAGCGCCAAACGGTATGAATCCAGTCCGAATCCCAGGATCACTCCTTTGCAGGCTGCCGATATCATCGATACATGACGGAACGATTCGCGTGCATGTACATTCGAGATATGTACTTCTATTACCGGAGTAGTCACTGATTTTATGGCATCGTGCAATGCGATGGATGTATGTGTATATGCTCCCGCATTCATTATAATACCATCGTATTCAAAACCCACTTCGTGGATCTTGTTAATCATTTCACCTTCTATATTACTCTGAAAGTAAGCTATTTCGCATTGCGGGTATCGGGCACGTAACTCGTCCAGATATCCTTCGAAAGAAGCATTACCATATACTGTTGGCTCACGTTTGCCCAACAGGTTAAGATTAGGACCATTAATAATCTGAATCTTCTTCATTTGCTGTAACTTTATTACCTTTGCACCACCTGGTACGGGCTGAAAAATATCCGGCAAAGGTAGTGATTTTATTTGACACATACATAATGACCTGTGTACAATGCAACAAGGAAAAGATATAATCAGCAAGTATAAGACCTGGCTCCGGCTGGAAAAGTCTCTATCTGCCAACTCGATAGATGCTTACCTGACTGATCTGGATAAACTGACCCGCTTTATAGAAAATGAGGGGAAAGAGTATACCGACATTACTTATCAGGATTTACAGCAGTTCGTTGCCCAGTTGCGCGACATCGGCATACACCCGCGTTCGCAGGCCCGGATTATCTCCGGTATAAAGTCGTTTTACCGCTTCATGCTACTGGACGAGTATATAACAGTTGACCCGACGGAATTGTTGGAGTCGCCGAAGATTGGATTGAAACTTCCCGAAGTGTTGACAGTCAATGAAATAAATAATATATTGGATTCCATCGATCTTTCTCTGCCGGAAGGACAGCGTAACCGGGCGATGCTGGAGGTCTTATACAGTTGCGGCCTGCGTGTTTCAGAGTTGATCACTTTGCGTTATTCGGATGTTTATTTCGATGAAGGATTTATCCGGGTGGAAGGAAAAGGCAGTAAGCAACGGCTGGTTCCGATCTCCGATACGGCTATCCGTGAGATAAAGAACTATCTGTTGGATCGTAACTTGATGGTAGTGAAGAAAGGGTTTGAAGATATTCTGTTTCTGAGCCGCCGGGGAACGGCCCTATCCCGCATCATGGTCTTTCATATAATCAAGCAACAGACAGAGATGGCTGGTGTCCATAAAAATGTCAGTCCCCATACATTCAGGCATTCTTTTGCCACCCATCTGCTGGAAGGTGGCGCCAATCTCCGTGCCATCCAGGATATGCTGGGACATGAAAAGATAACGACGACAGAAATATATACCCATATCGACCGCCAGTTTCTGCGCAAAGAAATACTGGAACATCATCCCCGAAGCCATCGCCGGGAATGATGTATTTTACTTTTCTTCTTCTGAGTTACAAATGCGGCTTATCCTTTCGATCAGCTCGTCCCCTAGTGCCCGTTTGGTACTGATATGTTCTTTCACGGCTGTGACGAACGGGTTTTGCTCGAATGCTCCGCGTACGATTTCGAAATCCTCTTCTTTTTCTTTGCGGGTGCCGTCTACACCGAAGCCGGTCATTGAGGTGAGGGAAAATTCTTTTTTAGCATCTTTATAAAGGAGTTCGTCCAAACCGATAACGGATGATTTCCATATTTCGACCAGTTCGATGATCTTATCGGCGGTAATCTTGCTGAGGCTAATGCCGTAGTATTCTTCTATCTTTTGGTAAGCCCATGTCCATTCCATGTCATAGTATGAGCGGTGCATAAGATGGAAGAAAGCCTCCGCCCTCTCCAGGGAGTTTATTTCACCGCTCTCGATATGCTCGATCAAACTGTCCAGTTGATCTTTGGGAAGGATCAATCCGGAAAGGTCGACCCATTCGCCAGTCCCTTCGGCAGTAGTAGGGACCAGTTGCCTGCGGACTTCTTCGATGTCGCGGAAGGGAGTTCCTTCCAGACGTTTGATAAGCGAATTTCCTAAAAACTTGTTGATAGCCATTCTATAGAACTTCAGTGCATTTTGCAGAGAAGAACCTTTGATGCGGGTATTTTGATAATAATATATTTCCGAAGTCTCTCCGACAAGCGTTTGCAGGTTTGTCAGGATATCGACAGCCTTTAGCATCTTCCGGATCGTATATGGGCTTAACAGATTGTAGTTAATCATATCCAGCTGGTTCGGATCGGTGCGTTTATCGCGCTTCGGCCATTTTTGGGCATCACGGATCGTACCGACACTCCGCAGGTTTACGCCCGGCACCAGATAAGTCTCGTCATCTTTCTCTATCAGATAAGAGAAAGGCATGTCGGAGGTGTCGCTATGATGGTGATGTCGTCCCATAACCAGGGAGAATGCTCCGATGCGTGCCGGCCAAAGAATATATGAATCGCTGGTTGTTTTGGAGCCTCTTTCCACGATACCCTGATGGATCGGACCGAGTTTGTACATATGGTTGCTTTGGTTCGAACCGCTTCCGGCGTTCAGGAATGAATACATACCGGCGATCAGCAGGCTGCTTTTATGCATGGAAACGGTGAACGGGCCGGCGAAGATGGCGCAGGCTTCCCCGTTTTCAAAGGAACAGTTACTGAACAACAGGGAATCGTGAGCCGAAAAGTTATGTGTTACGTGGCATGCCTGCCCGATAAAACAGCGGATGATCTTCGCCGCATCGGCAATCACGGCACCTGATGAGATGATAAAATCCTGGGCGATCACACTGTCGCCGATATATACAGGGGCTTCTTCGTTACTGTTCACCGTCCCGTTTTCCAGGCGTGTACAATTTTCCAAAGTCGCATGCTTGCCTATATTGACATTCCGGATCGTTCCGGTGTTGATTATCCGGGTGTTCTCTCCGATTGTACCGTGGTCGGAAGTGACGCTTTTAGTATAATCGGCAATCAGTTCCTGCAATCGTTCGATCAGTTTCGGGCGGTGGCGGTAAAGTGCGATCACATAAGCCATCGGTGCTGAAAGCCAGTCGTAGATAGGGACCTCTCGTCCTCCCGTCTCGTTCAGTACCGAAACCGGTATATTATTACCGAAGGAACTTTCTCCGTCAACTACAATCACATTGACATTTTCTATAAAACAATTGTCCTTGATGCGGTAGTTCGCGATATAATTGTGTGTATTCTCGATCAACACATTATCGCCTAGCATGCAGTTATGCAAGGTCGCATTTTTAAGGCCGCTATGCTTTTTGATTCCACCCGGTAAAGTGAATTCCTTTTCAAAAATACCGAGGACGACAGTGCCGGAGAAATGTACGTTATGAATATACTGTGTACCGAAAGCAACAGGGACTATAACATTTTCCCAGTTTTCTGCATGGCAGCCCTGAGATTGCAGGAGCGCAATCTCTTCCGGCCGCAGGTTTCTGATTTTTTCCATTGGTCAACTTATTAATAATCTTCTTGCCTATTCCTCGTCGTACTGCTGGAAGAGGAAATCGTTGTAGGGGAAGCGGGTGATATGTATCTGTTTAACCCGTTCGTATAATAATGCTTTCAGCGCATCTATGTTGGTGCGTTCTTTGGCTGAGATAAAGATACAGTTGTCCTGTAGCTTATTCATCCAGGTACGTTTCAGTTCGTCGAGGTCGATATTCTCCCGTGTTCGTGGTGTCAGGTCATCTTCTTCTTTGGGGGTGAAGGTGAATGCGTCGACTTTGTTGAATACCATGATCATCGGCTTCTCCGTTTTGTCGATTTCCGCTAGTGTCTTGTTTACGACTTCGATCTGTTCTTCAAAAGTCGGATGGGAAATATCCACTACATGGACCAGTAGATCGGCTTCGCGCACCTCGTCGAGTGTTGATTTAAACGATTCCACCAGTTCGGTAGGTAATTTGCGGATAAAACCGACCGTGTCTGACAACAGGAACGGCAGGTTTTCAACGATCACCTTTCTGACAGTGGTGTCGAGCGTGGCGAACAATTTGTTTTCGGCAAACACATCGCTTTTGCTCAGTTGGTTCATCAACGTGGATTTGCCGACATTGGTATAACCGACCAGTGCGACACGGACCATCTTGCCACGATTCTTTCGCTGTACACTTTTCTGTTTGTCGATATCCACCAGGTCGCGTTTCAGCTTGGCAATCTTATCCAGGATGATACGTTTGTCGGTTTCCAGCTGGGTTTCACCCGGTCCGCGCATACCAACACCACCACGCTGGCGTTCCAGGTGGGTCCACAAGCGGGTCAGGCGCGGAAGCATGTATTTATATTGTGCCAGTTCGACCTGCGTTTTTGCATGGGCTGTCTGGGCACGGCTGGCGAATATGTCGAGTATCAGGCTGGTACGGTCGAGTATTTTCACCTGGAGTTCTTTTTCAATATTACGAAGCTGCTTCGGTGAGAGTTCGTCGTCGAAGATAACCAGTCCGATTTCATTCTCGACCACGTATTCTTTGATCTCCTGCAATTTCCCAGTTCCGACAAATGTGACGGGATTCGGATAATCCAGTTTCTGATAAAACTTTTTGACAGCATCTGCTCCGGCCGTATCGGCAAGGAATGCCAGTTCGTCCAAATATTCTTTTACTTTCTGTTCGTTTTGCTCGGGGGTAATCAAACCGACGAGCACAGCTTTTTCAGTTTTTGCTTCTGATATGATAAATTCTTTCATGCAGCAAAGATAATCATTTCAATTATTTCTTTATATTTGCAAACATAATAACGATCAAAATAGTTTAGCTATGAAAAAGAAACATTTACGTATGTTTCGGCGCATCTTTGCCGGAACAGCCATTTTGGCAATTTTAGTGCCTGTCCGGGCACAAGTGTCTAATCCGTCTGCATGGGGTGATTTCGTGAAAGGAAAAGAGAATCCACTGGTTGTCGATACGTTTCGTATGCAAACGTTTTCACAATCGGATGTAGATAATTGGCAGTATACGGCAGGAAATGGGGCAATTGTCCTCAAGGAAGAAAAGAAACTGAAAATACCTTTGGGGGGAAATGTTTCGTTTGAATCTTATTCATTGGAGAGTTTTCAAAGAGTGTCTGCTGTGATTACTTTTACTGTTCAGTCTGTGGTTTCCGGCGAAGAGTTGTTGGTAGAGTTGGATAACAAGAATGGGAAAAGGAGCGGGGTAGTGTATCCTAATGGGAAAAATCCGGCTTTATCTGTTCGTTTTGGAAGTAATCCCTATCGGTTGAATTTTTCTACATCTTCGCCTGCTTCTAACAGTAAAGGAGGATATTTTCTGATTGATAGTATGTATGCTTATGATACAATTCCAAAGTACTCTCATTTCTCCGGTACCGGCAATTGGAATGATAAGCCTCGTTGGTCGAATCTTCCCCCTTTACGTCGTCGCTGTGCGCTCATCTCCGGAACAGCAACTATCAACTCTTCCATTGAGTGCCAAACTGCATCGCTAGGCAACGGTGGTAGCTTGGCTATCACAGAAAACGGCCATTTCATCGTGAATAACCTCTTTCTGCATAGTACTGACAATCCACCGACAGCCACTGACTTCTCACTGACAGTGCAAGGCGAACTGTCTGTAAAAGAGTATATAACCCTTCAGTATACTTTTCCCGAAAAAGGCAAATGGTATTTCCTCTCTTTCCCTTTCGATGTCTATCTGAAGGAGATCGATAACCGCTTCCAATTGAAGGATGAGCAATTTACAGGTAACGGCGATTACTTCTATATGCTAACATATAACGGTGACAAACGATCTTCTACTCAAACACCGACCGGAAATTGGGAGGTCTTCTCTCTTCCTGTTTCTTCAGATAACCCCCTTGTTTTTGAAAGAGGAAAAGGTTATTTAGTCGCATTGGATGCGGCAGCTTCTGATAATACATTAACCTTTTCCGTTGAGGGAGAAAATATACCTGAGGATTTCGGAAAGACGGTTTCCATTCCTGTAAATGTCGCTTCGTCTATGGATGCAGGTGATGATAACAGTGGTTGGTATCTTTGTGGTAACCCTTTGCCCGCTCCATTAAAACTGTCTCAGATACAGCCTGATCCGGCACTCGACGGAAACATTTATCTATATGATGGAAAGAACTATGCCCCTTATGCAATAGGTAGCAATTATGAACTTCCTCCTTTGGCTGCCTTTTTCGTCAAAGCGAGTGCCACAACTGATCTGACTGTTACGAATGAACCGTCTACCGCAAAGGCAGTGTTGCTAAAATCCGGTTATCCTTTGCGTTCTGAACTGACGGAGCCGATAAATGTTAAAACTCAGCTGTTAAAAATAAGAAAAGAAAACGAGACGAGTATTTTAAAAGGTAATGTGCTCTATCTGAGTGGACTTTCGTCTGTCGGGAAACTGAAAGTGGTCGATGTCGCGGGACAACTTGTATATTCCTGTCCGGTACCGCAAGGTTCGTCTGTGCAATCATTACCTCTTCGGGGCGGTTTGTATATACTGATTATTGAAGCTGGTGGTTATCGTGCCCAACACAAATGCGTTCTGGCCCAATGATAAAATAAACTATCTTGTATCTTTGCCTGTTGAAAAGTAAAAAAAAGAATCCGTTATGAAGAGAATTAATATTACAACTGGCGTTCTGCTTGTCTACCTGCTTGTTATGTGTGTATGGGGATGGCCCGGAAAACAGCCGGATCCGGATTGGGTACAGTATTTTTCGGTCCTGGGAGTTTCCCTGTTCGTTATCTTCCTACTGCGCTATCTGCAGGTCAAACGTATGAAGATGCGGAAAAAGTGGAAAGAAGAGAACGAGACAAAATAAAATAAAAAAAGGTGCGCCCTCATCATAGTGTGCGCTTTCCCCACTATTTTCATAGTTGTGGGGAATTATCCCCATCTAAGTGGGGAGTTTTCCCCTTCTTTGTGGGTTCTTTCCCCCATCCCAATGGGGAAAGATTCCCACAGTGATGGGTAGAATAGGGTACTGAACTTTATATTCTTGCTGAAGCAGGGAAGATAGGTTTTGTCATTCGGAGTAAAAAAGAGATTATAGTGTATTTAATACTTATTAACGCCTTTTCTGTTGTAATTATACGAATTATTCGTAGATTTGCGATACAATCGTAAATTGATAAGAATCATGGAAAAATTGACAATGCAGGAAGAAGAGGTAATGCGCTTGATTTGGCAGATTGGTCCTTGTTTCGTAAAAGAGATACTGGCGAAATATGCAGATCCGAAACCCCCTTATACAACGCTTGCTTCTATTGTAAAGAATTTGGAACGAAAGAAGTATGTGAAGAACAAACGTTATGGAAATACGTATGAATACACTCCGTTGATCCCGGAAAGTGAATACAAACGTACTTTTATGAGCGGAGTAGTTCGTAATTACTTTGAGAACTCGTACAAGGAAATGGTCTCTTTCTTTGCCAAAGATCAGAAGATTTCGGCTGATGACCTGAAAGATATCATCGATCTGATAGAAAAAGGAAAAGAATAAACCTTATAAACACCTTATTACCATGACACCGGAATTTGCCTACTTTTTGAAGGTGAATATAGCCTTTGTACTCTTTTATGCCTTCTACCGTCTGCTCTTTTACAAGGACACGTTCTTTAAGTTGCGTCGGGTCTCCCTCCTTGCTTTCTTTGGCCTCGCATTGCTTTATCCGTTGTTGAATATTCAGGAGTGGGTGAAAGAACAGGAACCGATGACGGAAGTGATCATGATGTATTCGGCGATGATGCCGGAAGTTACCATCACCCCCGAAACGGTCGTTAAGACAGACTGGAAAGCCGTGATGCTTTCCGCAAGTTCGTATATTTACTGGAGTGTCGTGGCCCTTTTACTAGTCCGTTTCTTTGTGCAGTTGACCAGCATCCTGCTGTTGGCATACCGTAGTAAACGGACCCTTATTCATGGTGTCCTGGTTTATCGGCTTGATAAACCCGCCGGACCCTTTTCGTTCTTCCAAATGATATTCATACATCCGGAAAGCCATTCGGAGAAAGAGATAGATGAAATACTTACACACGAATGTACCCATGTATTCCAATGGCATTCGATAGACGTGATGATTTGTGAGCTGATTACTGTCGTATGTTGGGTGAATCCTTTTGCGTGGCTTTTGAAACGCGAGGTGCGCCATAACCTGGAATATCTGGCAGACAATACCGTTATCCAATCCGGATACGACTGCAAGAGCTATCAGTACCATCTACTGGGACTTGCCCATCATTATCAGGCTGCAGCAACATTATATAATAGTTTTAATGTATTACATCTAAAAAACAGAATTAGTATGATGAACAAAAAGAGATCCCACGGGATCGGAAGAACAAAATACCTGATATTCATTCCTTTGGCAGTATTCCTGATGCTGCTGAGCAACATCGAGGCAGTAGCCCGTATTACAAAGGAAATAGCAGCCGATGCTGTTGCCGATGTAAAGGAAGCTACCGAGGTGATGATCACTCAAGGGGATAATGTGAAAGTGACAGGTCAGGTAATCGATGATTTTAACGGACCGGTTATCGGTGCGTCAGTGATAATCAAAGGAACCAATGTCGGTACGATTACTGATACCAAAGGTAACTTTACTCTTGAAACAACAAAAGATGCCGTTCTTAGTTTTTCTTTCCCTGGAATGAAACTGAAAGAGGTTGCGGTAAAGGATGTGTTGGGTAACCTGAAAGTACAGCTGTATCCGGACGGAAGCATACAAAGAACGCAACCGACTACGGGAACTGCTCCTACTGCCTCTCCTAAGCCTAGAACATCAACGGACCAGGTATTTACGGTAGTAGAAGTTATGCCGGAGTTTCCGGGTGGACAAGAAGCTCTATTGCAATTCCTGGCAAAAACCGTTAAATATCCGGTAATCGCCCAGGAAAATGGAATCCAGGGACGTGTGACGGCTTCTTTTATTGTAGAGAAAGATGGTTCGGTGACGGATATAGAAGTGATTCGTGGTGTAGATCCGTCGCTCGATAAAGAAGCTATCAGGGTACTTTCTACAATGCCGAAATGGACGCCCGGAAAGCAACGGGGACAAGATGTGGCTGTTAAATATACCGTACCGGTCACTTTCCGTTTGCAAGGAAAGGATGCCCCTGATTCCGGAGGAAACAAGCAAGAAAAACAAGAGTTGCAGGGAAAAGATGCCGAGAATGAAATAGTTGTTGTCGGTTATGGCGAGCAAAAGGAGACTACAGTTTCCGATCAGGTGTTTGTAATGGTAGAGAAGATGCCGCAGTATCCGGGCGGAGATGCAGCTCTCACTCGTTTTATCGCAAATACAGTACAGTATCCGGTGAGTGCTCAGCAAAACGGCATACAAGGACGTGTTGTTTGTTCATTCATTATCAATCCGGATGGAAGTGTCAGTGATGCGGAAGTGATCCAGGGGGTCGATCCCGCTCTTGACAAAGAGGCTTTACGTGTAATAGGTCAGATGCCTAAATGGATTCCGGGCATGCAGCGCGGAAAGGCTGTAAAAGTAAAATATACGACTCCTGTGACGTTCAGATTGCAGTAATCATTTAATACATACGAGCGGATGATGCACAAATATATTGTTTTGCTTCTTCTCAGTGTCCTGTCCCTTATGGGGCAGGCACAGAGTGTATCGCTTCAGGAACTGGTGAATAAGAAGAAATTTCCGGAAGTGATTGCCCGGGCCGATAGCCTTACTCCGGCAGATTCTGCCGATTATGTTACTATGTCGGCTATCGGCCAGGCTTACGAAGGTATCTTGGAGTATGATAAAGCTTACCGGTATTATCAGTATTGTCTGCAAATGGATACGACGAATGCAGATGCTTTCACTTCCGTTGCCCGGGTAGCGATGAATTTGGGAAAAGCATCGGTAGCTAAAGATTGTTTCCTGAAAGTTTTGGAAGCGGACAGTACGGACTTTTATGCTAATTATCAACTGGCGCGTCTGTATTCGCAGATCGGTGATTATGAGAATGCTGTCCTGCAGTTCAACGTCTTACGCGATCAGGACACGACGAAGGTAAATCCTGTTATCTACCGGAATATTGCTGATTGTTATATGAAGATGAATTCCGTACCGGCAGCTACGATCTGTTATTATCAAGCCTATAATGTGAACCGTGAAAATGCCGGCCTGGCAAGTGCGCTGGTCAATTGTCTGTACCGGTTGGGCGGCCCGAACGTACTGGACGGTCTGGCTGTTTGCGATACGGCTTTGTTTTATAATCCCGGCAATCAGTCCCTGCGTCGCAGCAAGGCGATGGGGTTCTATATGAATAAGCAGTATGCCACAGCCGATACCTTATACCAGGATCTGTTGGCGGAAGGCGATACCTCTTTTCTTACCTTGAAATATGGCGGTGCTTCGCGTTATCTGTCGGGGCGTGCCATGGATGCGATCGACTTGTTGGAATGGGCTTACCGGAAAGATACGACAGATGTAGAAACAAATCTGTTGTTGGGAGCCGCTTTGGGGAAGACATACGATCGTAAACGTGCTTACCAGTTGTTCGACCAGGCTGAACAGTTGATGCAGCCGAATGAGGCTTTGGTCAATTTGTTGTTGACCTCCCGTGCCGAGACCTTATGGAAAGACGGGCGTTCGCGGGAAGCTGAAAGGTTGTTGTATAAGGAATGGTTGGCGAATAAAGACCGTTTGGATCTGTTGTTCCGTATCGAACAGAAGTTCTCAAATTGGGGACCGACTTATGACACGGAAGAAGAACGTGATCGTGCCTTATTTGTCAAAGTCACTTTCCTGAAAGAATGTATCCTGACAGGAAAGAAGCTGAAAGGGTTCCATGTATATCGTCCTTTGTTGCAATATATGTATGAAGATGCTTTCTTCAAGAAAAAGGATGAGCTGACTATGATCGCTCCCGACGGTAAGAGGAGTAAGTTGGCGGTGGACGAATTGAAGTCTGTCATCGATCAGTTGCCGGAAACTCCGGAACTCGAAAAGAAACTTCAAAAGCAGATGGAGGACAACTTCAAACAGAGAAAGCAAGCCGCGAATCCTAAGCTGGAGCCTCTCGACGAGAACTCTGAAGCTTTTAAAGCGGGCATGAAGGCTGCAGGAAAATTACACGAGGAGCAGAAACTGACAGAAAAAAATCAGAATAATTAAATAGAACAGATATGCAGAAGTTGATCAGAATGATGAGTACGATGTTATTCATCCTTACCTTTTACGTCTTTACATTACAGTCTCAGGAGCTTTCTTTGCAGGAGTTGGTAAACAGAAAACAGTTTCCGGAAGTGCTTGCTCGCACGGATAGTCTGACGGCGGCAGATTCTGCGAATTATGCAACTATGTCGGCCATCGGGCAGGCTTATGAGGGTATGTTTCGGTATAAAGATGCATATCGTTGTTTTCAGCATTGCCTGTCGATGGATACGACGAATATGGATGCATGGAATGCGCTTGCCCGTGCCGCTATTAATTATGGAAAGATAGCGGAGGCGGAGCGTTGCTACGGGAAAGTACTGGAAGCGGATAGTTTGAACTTTTATGCGAACAATCAACTGGCACGCCTGTATTATCAGTTAGGGGATTACGGGAAGGCGATGGATCACTATCGTACGCTGGCTACGTTTGAGAGCGATAATCCTACCATCCTGGCAGGTCTCGCCGATTGCCATATGAAAAAAGGAGGAATGAATACGCTGATCGCTTTGGAGTTATATGCCCGTGCAATGGAGATCAATCCGGAGAATATCCGTGTCGCTTCTTCCTTGATCAACCTGTTACTGTGGCAGGGAGATGGGAAAGGAGCATTGCAGGTCTGCGATACCGCTTTGTACTATAACCCCGATAACCGACAGATACGGCAGAGCCAGGGGATGGCTTTGTATATGACGAAAAAATACCTGAAAGCGGACACTGTCTACAGCAGTCTGTTGGCGGAAGGAGATTCTTCTTTTATCAATCTAAAATATGCCGGTGCTTCCCGCTATATGTCCGGTCATGCATTGGATGCCGTGGAACCTTTGGAGCTGGCTTATGCAATCGATTCGACTGATGTGGAAACGATTTTGCTTTATGGAGGTACATTAGGTAAAACTTACGACCGGCAGCGGGCATATGAATTATTCGACCAGGCGGAAGAATGTATGAAACCGAAGAAGTTTTTCGTCAATTTGCTGGCTACTTTCAGGGGAAGCGCTTTGGAGCGGGATGGCCGATTCAATGAAGCTGAAAAAGTCTATTATGAAGCCTGGAAGAAAGATCCGACACAGTTGAACCTGTTATATGAAATCAACAAACATTACTGGCTAAGAGATTCGGAGATGTTCGATGATGAGAAACGGTTACAGAAAGCGCTTTTCAGCAAATATATTTACATGACAGAGTTGATGAAGAGAAAGGAACCGAAAGAGAACCTGTTCGGCTTCCGTTATTTCCTGGAAGACTTATACAAAGAGGCTTTCTTCCGGAATATGACGGAGTTGACCATGCTGGCTCCCGACGGTAAAAAAAGCCGGTTGTCCATGCCGGATCTGCAAAACCTCATCAACCAGTTACCCGAACCTTCCGAATTGGAAAAGAAACGGCGCGAACAAATGAAAGCAGCTATGAAGGATTACGAGAAAAAACATAAGAAAGAAATAGCTGCAAGAGATTCGGCAAAGGAAGTTAACGTTGAAGGAAAGGCCGTTAAGCTGGAATGAACGGCAGAACGGAAAGCATACAGTATTAATCGTTAAATCAGTACAAATATGGGAAAAAGTATCAGGATCACAGGTGTTTGGTTGCTCGTATTGGCATTCTATATGCCGCTTATGGCACAAAAGAATATTGCCGTTGCCTCTGCCGCTATCCTTTTGGAGAAAGTAAAACCTGCTGAAACCAAAGGCTCTCTGAAAGGGCTCTTGCCGGATCTGATGGAAGATGACAATCAAGTATTGGTAGTTGCTCAATTGGTAAATTGAATAATTAATAGGAAGCGGTTATGGGGAAACTTTGTATAACTCTTTTATCAACCTGTTTACTCTTGCTAATAATTAGTTGTGGAAATAAACGATTGTATCCTGTTCAACTTCATTATGAAGAGACAGAATCTCCGGCAAGTATTCAAAAAATAAAATTGTCCGGTGAATTACAAGGGTTGGTATATAAGATTCGGATGGCACACTACAGGGATGGGGTTGTTTCCTATAAAATATTAAATGAGGAACCCTCTGTAATCAAGGATACGGTGTTGTCGATTCGTATTGAAGCCGAACCGCTTCATGCACACGAAGTATGTTTTACTATTGAAGGGGAAAAAATAATAGAGGAAAGAGTGGAAGTGGAGGATGTTTTACATAGTATCTTGCTGGAAACATATTCTGCTGTCCCGTATTTCTCTAAGGATACAATATCTCTTATCGGATATACGAGTGGTGCTTTATATGAGACTATGGTTGACGGTGAGTTAAGACAGGGCGGCAGCTATTGTGATGTCCGCAATGCAAAATTGCCACCGAAGGAATGGTATAACGTGTTCGATATGAAAGAATACATATGGTTTGACCTGATTATTGAGTGAGATGATGAAGATTTAACTTTTATCCCATTGCCCCCGTTTTTATTTCGGTTTCGAGATAAGAATAAATATAATATGGGCTTTGATAATATAACTCAGTAGTCGGGTCGGATAATTTTACGAAGGTATCAGATGTATAAACCGTATCCAAAGCGGTTTGCAAATCCATCCCCAAGCGTTCCATCAGTAAAACAACTAAGTCCGCCGTAACCGATTCAACTATATAATCAAAATCTGTCATAGATAAAGTATCATGCGATAGCCCCTCCTTGGCGTTGGCAATAAAGTGTCAGATAAGAAAGAGCCTCTTTAAAATCGAGCGTACGAATAGCCTCATAGTGTTGCACCAAGAAATCAATTCTACGAAAACGGCGGATATAACGGTAAGCTTGCTGCTTATTCAGGCTATTCTGCTGTGCGAATGCATCAATCATAGCCGTTATAAATTTTACTTTACCTTTTATATTACTCATTGATATAGCCTTTTTACAAAGAAACATGATTTTCCTGATTTTCCAAATAGTAACAAATCTTTATTCAAGCTTGTATTGCTGATGATTAGCTATGGAAACAAGCTTGATTTGTTGTTGAGCGAATTATAATTAAACATTAAATCAGATGGAAATTCTGTTCTGACCCCTGTGAAGGGTGACGGCAGGCAAAACAAAGCCCCGGCGGAAATTCCGTCGGGGCTTTCGTTATTTATATATAAGGGAAAGTAGTCGTTCTCTTCTCTTATTCACTTAGAATCGTAAGTTCCGCCCCTGCTGCGAAATCTTGCCCATTCTGTGAGCTCAGGGCAGTGAAACGGATATAACGGCCTTTCACCGGCTTGTCGAAAAGAACTCGTTTCTCGTCTCTGTTTCTTTCGAACTGACCTTTGCAAACAGGTTCGCCCCAATTCTTGCCGTCGTTGCTGACCTGGATGGAATATTCCTTGATATTACCGTTGTTGCTGTCCTGACGGGGCATGTAGATAAAGCCTTTGATAGCTTTTTCTTCGCCTGCATCCAGGTCTACCCAATGCGGATATTTGGCAACGGTAACGGAATACATACTGTGCCAGATCGTGTTCGGATCGCCGTCTACCAGGTTCTTGGCATCGCCGCCGTCTACCTCTTCGCTGCTGGCATAGATAACTTCCGTTTGTATGCTTTCCATCTTGTTGAATGTCTTTGTGGACTTGATCTCCGGATTATTCTTGAACCAGGCTGTGATCGTCCCGCCTTCGCGCATTGGGATGGCTTCCGTATATTCTTTCGCTTTCTTGTCTTTACCGATGGTGTAACAGATAACGGCATCTTTGTCGATAGACGACAATTCTACCAATCCTGTACGACTGCGGGTAATAGAGAAAGGAATATCACCTGCGGCTGAAACCTGTGCAACGGCAGAAAGGTCTTGTGCTGCCGGTCGGATGATGAAACCGATGTTGTTTTGTCCGGCAAATACGCGGTCGTGCACCAACGGACCACCCTGTCCGCAACTGTTGCCACCCAAGCCTGTAACAGCCAGGTCGAGATGCAGATACGTGTCACCGGCTTTCGGCAGCTGGTAAGGATGTCCGGCCAATGTCAGATCGAGTGCGGAATATTGTAATGCCGAAGTAGAAAGACGGTCGGTTGCCACAAATACAGCTCCTTTACCGGCTTTGTCGGTCAGTGCACACCAGCGTACGTCTTCGTGATTACCCATATCCTGCGGTTTCGGGAAGTTGACGAACTGGTCGGCTACGGTCGACTGATACATTTCGATGAACTGTCCGACTTTACGGTCAGCGTAGTTTTCAACAGGTCCCCGTCCGTAATACGTGTAATTCTCATAGCGTTGAGGAACTCTCATGATATAACCCAGGCGAGGCAGAACCAGGCTCGGATTGTTGGATGTGATGCTTGCCTGCAGCTCTATGGAGCCGTCGCGATAGATCGTCCATACCTGGTCGGTAGTGAATTTGAAGTTGTCGTCGCTGAATACTTTGTCGGTCAGCTCTTCCACGCTATTCTTGCCGCTGGAAGTTCCTCCCAGTATCTTGGCTGCGTTAGGAGCCTGGGACTCTACGGTGTAGAATAATACGATGGCTCCGTCTTTCCTATTAAGAACCTTAGCGGCGGTAGCCTTATGCTTCAGATTGTGCAGTCCGTTTTCAAACCAGCTTCCGTAGAACCAGTTGTCGTTGTTGGTAAAAGCACGGAAAGCATCCAGCTTCGGACCGTTACCGTCGGCGATGATTGTTTCGTTTCCATAATTCAGGCTGTAGATTGTTCCCGTTTCATTGTCGAATGTGGCAACGAAATGATCTCCTTTAATGGTCTGGAAGCGAGGATCCGCTTGTTTCTCAATAGTCAGCTCTCCGGCAGAAGCATTTGCTACTTCGTTGATTGCGGGTTTGTCCGTTGCTGCCTTTACAGGAAGCTGTTCTTCCGCCATTACATAACCTTTGTCAGCCCAGGGCTTGTTGTCGTTTAACAGGAATTGTATTTTGACGAAATATTCTTTGTCTGCTTTCAATTGACTGTATGTATAGGGAACGGATACCTGTACCCGGTTACGAGGAGCAACCTTGCCTGGATTCAGTGAACCGCTTTCCACTTCTTTTCCGTTTTCGTAAAGCGACCATTTGACATCATAGCCGGATAAGTCGTTGAAATAGTACTTGTTGAAGATTTCAAAAAGACCTTTTTCTGCATTGACTTCCGATACGCCGATATGTTGGTATACTTTCTTTACTTCATAATATTGAGGCTTCGGCTCCAGATCCCCGAATACGATGCCGTTCATAACGAACTGACCGTCGTTAGGCGTATCGCCGAAGTCACCGCCATAAGCCAGATAACGTTTGCCGTCCGGTGTATAGTTGTAGAGTGACTGGTCTACCCAGTCCCAGATAGCACCGCCGCAGAAGAAGTTGGTCGATTCCATAGCATCCCAGTAGTCGATCAGGTTTCCGCAGGCATTTCCCATTGAATGGGCATATTCAGAGATATGGAATGGATACTTGATGTCATAATCTCCTTTCACGGCACCGCGCACCCAGGAGATGGACGGATACTGGTTGGAGCCCATATCCACGATATCATTATTTCGTTCGTACTGGACAGGGCGTGACAAATCCGCTTTTTTCAATGCATTGTAGGCTTCAACAAAGTTCGGTCCGGGACCGGCTTCGTTTCCTAATGACCAGATTACGATGGACGGGTTATTGATATTGGCGTGTACCATTTCCATAACACGTGCTACGTGGGCATCCCGCCATTCTTTCGGATGTGACAAAGAGGCTGCACCATAATAATATTCATGCGATTCGATATTCGCTTCATCTTCTAGATAAAGTCCGTATTTATTACACAGGTAGTACCAGTACGGATCGTCCGGATAATGGGAGTTACGGACATGATTGATATTGGCACGTTTCATCAGCATCACTTCGTCTTCCATCATCTTGCGGGTGATGGCATGGCCAACAGCCGGATTACTTTCATGACGGTTCACGCCTTTCAGCTTGACAGTCTTACCATTTACATAATAGTAGCGTCCGGCCAGTCCGAATTCGTCTTCCGAAGCGGGCGTATCTTTGATTTCCACTTTGCGGAAACCGACGGTGGTAGAGACTGTTTCCACCGTGCGGCCTTTTTTATCTTTCAACTCGCCTACTAATGTATAACGGTACGGTTGTTCGGCAGACCATTTATTCGGGTTTTGTATTTTCAGGACTGTTTCAGCATTCATTTCCAAGCCCGGAGGAATTTGGGCGATGGGGGCAGTAGCTGTTACGTTCTCTATTTTCGTATTGTCGTCAGAATAGAGTTTATTGGCATACAGCGAATAGACCATTGAGTATCCTTTCGCCATCTTCTTACCCAGGTTACGGATGTCTGCCCGGATAGCCAGTGAACCGTCTGTATAAGTTGCGTCCAGGTCAGGCGTGGCAACCAGATCGCGAACGTGCAGTTGAGGAACGGCAGTCAACGATACGGTACGGTAGATACCCGGCAGGCGGAACATATCCTGTGCTTCCAGGAACGAGCCGTCCGAGCTACGGTATACCTCGGCAGCAACGATGTTTGTCCCTTTCACTAGATAGGGGGTGATGTTGAAGCTGGCGGTATTGCGTGAGTTTTTGGAGAAACCGACATAGTTGCCGTTGATCCAAAGATAGAAAAAAGAATCGACTCCGTCGAAATTGATAAATACTTCCTTCCCTTCCCAGTCTGTAGGGATGGTGAACTCGCGGCGGTAGGAACCGACTTCGTTGCGGTGTTTGAATGTAGTCCAGTTTTCGGGCGGTGTACGCATCACGCCGCCACGCCAGTCGTCGACCGCCACTTTATGCTGGAAGATAACAGGCTGGTTTACGTAGATCGGCGTACCGTACTTCTGTGTTCCGTCTTTCTGAAGACCGACGATGTTCCAGCTTGACGGTACGGGGATGTTGTCCCAGCCCGATACGTCGAAGCTGGTCTGATAGAAGTCTTTCGGACGGTCTTCGGGAGTCGGTACCCAGTTGAATTTCCAGTCTCCGTTCAGCGATTGCCAGTAAGCACTGTTTTCCGGTAAGACTTTCCGGGCACTTTCCTGATCCTGGAAGGAGAAGAACCAGGCATGGGGGTGTTCTTTGTTCAGCGCGATGTTTTCGGGCGATTCCCATTCATTCCCTTCGGGCGCTTGCTTGGTGGCATACTGATAGCCTTTCAATGGTTCTACTATGGCATGACTTTGTAAGGTGAAGCAGCATAGTAACAGACATAATGTAATTTTTTGCATATTGAGTGTTTTTTCTATGGTGAGAAAACTGCCTCAAAAATAGTACATTTATCGGAGAGGAGAACGACTTGTTTACTATTTTTATGTACTTACCGGCTTTAAAGTAAATTGTTTGCATCTTTGGCAGAAACCGACTACATTTGTCATAAATAGAGTGGAGATGAAAAAGTTACTATACTTTTTGCTGATGGTGCTGGCTGTTTTGCCTTCGTTGACAGCCCAACGGAAGAAAGTCGGGGTTGTGCTTGGTGGCGGAGGAGCAAAAGGAGTAGCTCATATAGGCGTGTTGAAGGTGTTGGAAGAAGCTGGCATTCCGGTCGATTATGTGGCGGGAACCAGTATGGGGGCTATTGTCGGAGGATTATACGCGATCGGTTATACACCGGCCGAGATCGATACGATGGTATTGGAGCAGGACTGGACGATGCTGCTCAGCGATCGGATCAAGCGTAGCAGCCTGACTTTTCCCGAAAAAGAGAATGCTGAACGATATATTCTGTCTTTACCTTTCGGGAGAAATAAGAAAGACCGTGTCATCGAGGGAATGATCAAAGGGCAAAACCTGATGAATCTGTTTTCCAATCTGACAATCGGTTATCATGATTCCGTAGATTTCCGGAAGTTTAACATACCTTTTGCTTGTGTCGCGGTAGATGCTGTCGACGGGAAGGATTATGTCTTTCGCAAAGGTAGCCTGCCGGTGGCGATGCGTGCCAGTATGGCGATACCGGCAGTGTTTGCTCCTGTCCGGCTGGATAGTATGGTTTTGATAGATGGCGGATTGAATGATAACTTTCCGGTAGATGTCGCCCGGGAGATGGGTGCTGATATCATTATCGGTGTGGATTTGGGAACAAGCGATCTGAAGAAGCTGGAAGCTCTGAATACACCCGGTGATGTGATTGGACAGATCATTGCCCTGCATGGATACGAGAAGTATGCGAAGAACAAGGAACAGACGGACCTGTTGCTTCGTCCGAATATGACGTCTTATAATGCCGCCAGTTTCAGTACGGTTGCGCTGGATACCCTGATCAGACGCGGGGAACGGGAGGCGTATGCACATTGGGACGAGATTATTGCGTTGAAAAAGAAGATCGGAATTGCGGACGATTATCGTCCGGAAGAACATGGACATTTCCGGAAATCATATCCGGCATTGCCTACCGATAGTTTTTATATCCGTACGATTTCTTTTACCGGAACGGATCCGAGGGATGAGAAGTGGTTGATGAAGATCAGCGGTCTGCGTGAGAATAGTCGGATCACCTTGCATGAACTTCATCATGCGATGTCTGTGTTGATCGGTTCAAATGCTTATTCAAATGTGAATTACATGCTGACGGGAGAGCAGCAGCAAGACCTGGTACTGACGGCGCAAAAGAAGTCGGTTAGTTCTGTGAATCTCGGTTTACGTTTCGATTCGGAAGAGATTATCGGTGTATTGGTGAATGCTACATTCGATCACCGGGCGCGTAATCATTCCAAGCTGGGATTTACCGGACGTGTTGGAGGAAAAACATCTTTTGCCCGTCTGGACTATGCAATCGAAAGGAATCCGTTGCGTAACCTGAACCTTGCTTACCAGTTTACTTATCAGGATTTGGATATTTACAAGAAAGGGCATAAAACTTTTAATACCAGTTATACCCATCATTTTGCCGAGTTCGGTTATTCGGATATGAACTGGCTGAATTTCAAGTTTAAGCTGGGTTTGCGTTATGAATATTATGATTACAATTCTTTCCTGTATACCGGAGATAACAACCAGTATGAGGTGAAGCCTGAAGGTTTTATCAGTTACTTTGCGATGGCCCACCTGGAGACGTTCGACCGGCGGTATTTTCCGACGAAAGGTGTCTCCCTGAAGGCTGATTATTCTTTATATACGGATAACTTTGTCAATTATAACGGACATGCTCCTTTCTCGGCGGTCGGACTGAATTTTACATCCGTTATTCCTGTAACTTCCCATTTCAGTGTTCTTCCTTCTTTATATGGGCGTGTGTTGATCGGTGGAAATTTGGCGTATCCGTTCTTGAATGCGGTAGGCGGTGAGGTAGACGGACGCTATGTCCCTCAGCAGTTGTCCTTTGCAGGAATCAACCGGATGGAAATATTCGATAATTCAGTTGTTGTCACCCGTCTGCATTTCCGCCAGCGGATTGCGGGAAATAACTATATTTCCCTGATTGGAAACTATGCGCTTCATCATGATGATTTCTTCCACCTGCTGAAAGGTAAGAGTGTATGGGGAGGAAGCCTGGGATATGCTTATAATAGCATTGCAGGACCGTTGAGTGCGACTTTCGGTATGTCTAATCAGAATACGAGTCTTCAGTTTTATCTGAATTTGGGATTCTCATTCTGATTATGGTTAATTGAATAGAGAGGGAGAAACAAGATATAAAAGAGGTAAATAATCTTTTAACTCCTGTTTTAAGACATCAGTGGCCTGACTTTTATATCGTTTGGCAGTGCGGACTGAAATATTTAAAATTTCAGCTATTTCATCGAAACTTTTTCCTTCTAACCGGTTCATTTCAAAAACGGTACGATAAGTGTCCGGAAGCTTAGCCAATGCTTTCTCTAATAATTCCTGTAGTTCTGTCAATAGATAAATATCATTCGATTCGGTTTCCGAGTGGAGTTTTTTTCCTATTTGTGAATCTACATATTGTTGCATATAGCCTTCTCTTCGTAAATGACTGGTGCATAGATTTTTTACACAAACAATCAGATAACTGCGTATGGAGGTGCTGATTGTCAATTTCTTTCTGTCTTCCCAAAGGGTAGCGAATACTTCTTGAACAATATCTTCTCTTATGGCCCTATCATCAATATATCGTCGGGCATATGAACAAAGAGGCGGATAAAAAAGTTCGAATAGTTGTTTGAAAGCTTTTTTATCGTCACCGGTTGCTGCATACCAAAAATGATCTTCCGGATTGTGGTTGTATTTGGTATTGTTCTCCATATTGCAAATGTAATTAAAAATAATTTGAAAAAATCTCTTTTTGGTGGCACTATATTTTTTCCTGTTCGTCTCTTATATGTAATTACCCGAAAAATACAAATGAATATAAGTGACAAAGAAATATTATTTTTCAAGCAATATAGTGAGAAGATAACTCCTGATGAAGAAGTTAGAATTCAGGAGTTATTGTCTGTATCTGAAGAGAATCGACTAGAAATGGATCTGGTCAGGCAAATTGTATCTGTTGAAAATGAGATGAAAGATTTGCTGTCCTATGATACCTCAGAAGGATATTTGAGGATGAAGCAAAAAACAAAAGGGTATAAAGAAACTTTGAATTGGTCATTTTGGCTAGTGAGAATTGCAGCTATTTTGGTTGTCCCTTTATTGATTTCTACATTGACATTGATTTATATAAATCAAAAACAGCGAGAAGCATTGAATCAAATAGACTGGATGGAAGTATCAGCGGCTTCGGGAGTAGTGTCAAGGTTTGAATTACCTGATCAGTCAAAGGTTTGGTTAAATTCAGGTAGTACTCTTCGTTATCCATCCCGTTTTACCGGACATATACGTGAAGTTGAATTAAATGGGGAAGGATATTTTGAGGTAAAATCAGATAAAGAAAATCCTTTTTATGTTATAACTAATTCAGGAGCAAAGGTGATGGCCCATGGTACTCGGTTTAATGTTAATGCATATGATGAGTATGAAGATATAGAGGCTGTTTTGGTAGAAGGAAAAATAGATTTTCTTTTCTCAGGAAAAAACCTTCGAGAATTAAAGTCCGGTGAACAAGCTGTTTTTAATAAGAATACTCATTCTTTGGTTATAAATCCAATCAGTATTTATGAAAAAACAGCTTGGAAAGATGGTAAGATTGTATTTAGAAATGCTTCTTTGGAGGATGTTTTCCATCAGTTAAGCAGACGTTATAATGTTGATATCGTATTCCATGATGATTATAAGTTATCTGACGGTTATCGGTGTCGGGTAACTTTTACGGATGAAACGATACAGCAAATTTTCGGTTATTTGGAAATTGCAGCTCCTATAAGATGGACAGTTAGTACACCTGTTCAGAAAAATGATTCAACATTGGTGCGGCAGCGCGTCGATGTGTGGTTAAAGAAAAAATGATTGTTTAATTAAAATAAATTGCCTATGAGATAAGCCTTAGATCGTAATAAAAAAACAAGAGTAAGCGGCTACTTACCCTTGTCTGAGAAAAATAACATCTTTGGAACAAACGACTCCAAAGACATCATTAATAAAATACAATACAAAGTTATGAAATTCCAGGAATTATTTTGGAACAAGGATTCCCATTATTTCTTAAAAATATATCGTAGAATGAAAATAGGTTTATTTTTATTGCTTGTAGCTCTTATGCAACTTAAAGCAGAGAATTCCTATTCGCAAGTGACATCCTTATCTATGTCTCTGAAAAATACCACAATAGAGCAGGTTTTGGATCGAATAGAAGAAGAAAGTGAGTTTACATTTCTGATTGTCGATAATTCGTTGGACATGAAGAAACTGGTAAATCTAAATGTGAAGAAGCGGAATATCACGAATATTCTGGATGAATTGTTTAAGGGGATGAATGTGCAATATCAGATTGTTGATCGGCAGATTATTTTATCAAAAAAGGTAATGACTGATACTGATGAAGGAAAAAAATCTCCGTTGAAAGGAAAAGTCGTTGATACTTCAGGACTGCCTGTAATAGGGGCAAATATTACTTTAAAAGGAACAACGACTGGAACAATTACGGATATAGATGGTCTCTTTTTATTAGATATTCCGGAGAATTCGACTCTTTTGATTTCTTATATTGGTTATGTATCAAAGGAAATAAAAGTTGGTAAAAACAAAGAATTATCGATTGTATTGGCAGAAGATACACAAGCATTGGATGAAGTCGTTGTAGTTGGATATGGCACACAAAAGAAGGTTAACCTAACAGGTGCTGTATCACAAGTTACATCTAAGGTATTAGAAAATAGGCCTATAACAAATTTGGGGCAAGGGCTTCAAGGGACTATTCCAAACTTGAATGTAACTTTTAATAGTGGTAATCCTAATGAACAAGCAACAATGAATATACGAGGTTTGGCCTCTATTAGTGGTGAAGGCAGTTCTCCTTTAGTGTTGGTTGACGGTGTGCAAATGAATCTGAACATGGTAAATCCGGAAGATGTCGCAAGTATATCTGTTTTAAAAGATGCTTCTTCTGCTGCCATTTATGGTGCACGTGGGGCCTTTGGGGTTATATTGATTACCACTAAAACAGGTAAAACTAACACAAAACCTACAATCGAATATTCTGGAAGTATTCAATTGAACACATACACATATATTCCTGATATGTTGTCGGCCCCTGATTATATGCTCGCTGCCAATGAGGCCTCATTCAATAGTAGTGGCAAAAGTAAATATTCAGAAGATCAAGTACAATGGGTAAAAGATTATTATAATGATCCTATAAATAATCCGGTTTATCATATTATGGAGAGTGGCAAGATCTTTTGGAATGGTAATAATAACAATTATGAACAAATGCTCCAAAAATGGGCACCTACTCATAAACATACTATAAATATACATGGAGGAAGTAAAGGAATTCGTTTTTATGCATCTGCAGGTTATATGAATCAAGAAGGTATGCTTAAAGATGCGACAGATGTATTTAAACGTTATAACTTTTTGAGTAATGTTTCTGCTGATCTTACGAATAGTTTTCGAGTAGGATTTAAAGCTTCATATACGCATACAATTTACGATCAACCTCATGTATATACAACGAAAGGGAATTGGTGGCAACAAATGGCACGAGGAGAACCTCAAATTTTATTCCCTATCACTACTCCGGACGATTGTCCGGTCGGAGGAGGTATCCCGACTGAACATTTTTATAATTTTCTTACTTCTGGTTCAAGAGATATTGAAAATAATGATGTGTCATTATTGGTGGGAAATTTTGAATGGAATATTTTAAAAGGGTTAAATCTTAAAGGAGACTTTAGCTATCGAGGTACAAATAATCGTCAGAAAAATATTCAAAAAGAATTTAGCTATATTCGAGACTCTTGGACTGAACAAATTAGTGCTACATTTCCATCATCTATTGTTGCTCAAAATTCAAGAGCACATTATTTTGCAGCCAATATTTATGGGGAATACAATCTGAATATAAAGGATAAACATCACATAAGTGTTTTAGGTGGTTTTAACCAAGAATGGCAAACTTATCGGGAGGATTATACAAAAAAGGAGGAACTTATTTCGAATGAGATACCGTCCATTGGATTGAGTACTGGAAAGGTGACAACCAAAGATGATGAGTATAGTTGGGCTATTCGTGGTGCATTTTTCCGTTTGAAATATGATTTTATGAATAAATATTTATTCGAAGTAAATGGTAGATATGATGGAACATCTAAATTCCCTCATAATTCTCGTTTTGGATTTTTCCCCTCTTTTTCGGCAGCTTGGCGTATATCTCAAGAAAGTTTTATGGAACAAACACAGAGTTGGCTGACAGATTTAAAACTTCGTAGTTCTTACGGTAATTTGGGAAATCAAAATATAAAAGGTTATTATCCGTATATTTCTACATTTAGTGTGACTCAGCAAACCCCATTTATTATTAATGGCTTGTTACCAATTTCTGTAAGTGCACCGGGTTTGGTCGCTTCTGATTTAACATGGGAAAAAGTCAAAACATTTAATATTGGTCTTGATGTTACTGTTTTTGAAAAATTGTCAGGTAGCTTTGATTGGTTCGATCGTCGTACGATCGATATGCTTACTGCTGGAGAGAAGCTACCCGGAATATTAGGAACAAGTGTTCCTCGCAGAAATAATGCTGATATGAAGACTATAGGTTGGGAATTATCTCTTAATTGGCGTGATCAATTAAAAAATGGACTAAGTTATGATATAGGTCTGATCTTGTCTGATTATCAAAGTGAAATAACTAAATTTGATAATAATCCCAGTAAACTATATGAAGATTATTATGTAGGAAAAAAAATAGGTGAAATATGGGGATATGAAACTGTTGGTATTTTTCAGACACAAGATGAAGTTATTTCTTCTGCAAATCAAAGTCAATTAGGAAATGGTGATAAATGGAAACCTGGTGATGTACATTATGCTGATTTAAATGGAGATAATGTAATAAACTGGGGAGATAAAACAGTAGAAAATCCGGGAGACACAAAAATTATAGGAAATAATACACCTCGTTATCAATTTGGAATTACAGGAAATTTATCTTGGAAGGGTATTGATTTCAATTTCTTCTTACAAGGAGTTGGTAAGCGAGATTTTTTCCCGAATGGTAATTATTACTGGGGGCATCTTAATAGTCTCGGAGCTGTAAGTACGTATGAAGTTTATAAAAATGCTTGGCGTGAAGATATGCCGGATGCTTTTTATCCTATGTGGAAAGCCGAGTCTGGTTATAATATAAAAACTCAAACACGCTATTTACAAAGTGGAGCCTATGCCCGATTAAAAAACATTACATTGGGTTACACACTTCCTCAGTCCTGGGTCAATAAAATGTTCTTGAATAAACTGCGGGTGTATGTGTCGGGACAAAATGTCTTTGAAATAACCAATATGCGTGGCGATTTTGATCCTGAGATCATAGGAACTATTGGACAACATTATCCTTTGCAACGTTCAATGTTGTTTGGTTTACAATTAACATTATAAAATAGAATGGAGATGAAAACAAGATATATATTAGCTATTGGGTGTACATTTATAGCATTGTTTACCAGGTGTAACAATGATTTTATGGATCGTTTCCCGACGACAAGTGTTACAGATAATAATTTCTGGAATTCTGAGAGAGATATGGAGCTTTATTGTAATGGTTTATATACATACATTAAGGGGCATGGAGTGGGGCATGATCAAAGTCCGATAGTTGCTGGAGATAATCAAAGTGATAATATGGTACCGCAAAATTATGATAAAGTTGCGGCCGGTGAACATATAGTTCCTGAAAAATCGGGAGATAATGAATGGAACTGGGAATTCATTCGTAAATGTAATTATTTTTTATCACGCTATAATCGAGCCGGTATAGCACAAAAAATAAAGGATTCTTATGCTGCAGAGGTACATTTTTTTAAATGTTGGGAATACTTTAATAAGGTGAAGCGTTATGGTGATGTTCCTTGGTTGTCCGAAGATTTAACGACAGATTCAGAAGAGTTATTTGCTCCTCGGGATTCTCGCTTACTAGTTATGGATTCGGTTTTAACTAATTTAAATTGGGCAATATCTAATTTGCCAGTTAAAAGTGAAGCTGTAGATGGTCGTATTAATAAAGATGTAGCATTGATTTTAAAAGCTCGGATTTGTTTACACGAAGGAACATTTCGTAAATATCATGGAATAGATGATGGTACTACTTTTTTAAAAGAGGCTGTTGATGCTGTTTCAACCTTGATGCATGAGGGTAATTACTCCATTTATAATACAGGTAACCCGGATAAAGATTATAGAAATTTATTTTGTGATTTGGATTTGGCTGGAAACCCGGAAATGATCTACTATAAAAAATATGAATTGGGGCTTTTGGGGAATAGAATAAGCAACCTGTTGGAAGGGGAAGAATCTGCTCTTGGATGGAGTGTCAGTAAATCTTTGGTTGACTCGTATCTTTGTGAATGTGGAAAACCTATTTCTTTATGTAAGGAACATTTTTTAGGTCATGACAGTATCCAGGCAGAAATGCTTCATCGGGATCCACGTTTATGTCAAACCGTGTGTTATCCTGGTAAAGATTTATTAAGAGAAAGTATTTTACCTTCTATTCCTGGTTCTGGTATGTCTACGAGTAATATACCTACAGGATACCGTATTATAAAGTTTTGGGTGGATGATCCGGAAGAATATTTGCGTTATCAACAAGGAATTTTGGATGCTCCTATCTTCCGATATGCAGAAGCTTTATTAATTTATGCGGAAGCTAAAGCTGAATTAGGCGAATGTACTCAAAATGATTTGGATAAATCGATCAATCTTTTACGGAAACGCGTAGGTATGCCAGACATGATAATGGCAAATTTAATAAAAGATCCTTTATCTGATTTTCCGTTATTGCCTGTTTTGATAGATGAAATCAGACGAGAACGTAGAGTTGAGTTAGCTTTAGAATCCTTCAGATATGACGATATGATGCGTTGGAAAGCTGGAAAATTATTTGAAAACCCAGTTAGAGGAATGAAGTATGTTGCTTCACAATATCCTAAAGTCGTATTAGGGAAACATATTCAGATAGATGATGAAGGTTTTATACTTCCTTATTGGAACATATTACCAAATGGACGCACGTTTGATGAATCAAAACATTATTATTTTCCACTTCCTACAGAGGAATTAGTTATTAATCCGAATTTGAAACAAAATCCGGGTTGGAAATAAAATAAATCAATCAATAAAAGATAATTTATGAAAAAGAATTTATTGGTAGCCATTCAGTTAGGTTTGAGTAGCTTATCGATGGCTCAGCAAACAGATAAGCCGAATATAGTTTTTATTTTTGCGGACGATATGACGATTAGGAGTTTAGGGTCTACTTCAAATGGAGAAGTAATAACTCCTAATTTAGATCGTATGAAAAGTCGGGGAACATTTTTTTCCCATACGTTCAATCAGGGAGGCTTTAACTGTGCTATTTCTGCTGCAAGTCGTGCCATGATGAACACTGGTAAATATTTATGGAAATCTCTGGATGAGACAGGCGATATTACGGGAAGTGGGAAAAATGAATGGCCAGATGGTATAGAACCTTACAAGCTGCAAAAACCTGCCAAAGCATCTCCTTTGTGGAGTCAATACATGAAAGAGGAAGGCTATGATACTTATATAACGGGTAAATGGCACATACCTATACCGGCTGAGCAAGTTTTTGACCGTGTCAGTCATATTCGTCCGGGTATGCCAAATCAGACGAAAGTACGTTACAATCGTAAATTTATACAAGGAGAGCCTGATACATGGAGTGCGGCAGATACAATTCATGGAGGGTATTGGAAAGGAGGTAAACATTGGAGTGAAGTCTTATGTGATGATGCTTTAGAGTATATAGAAGAAGCGAAGCAAAAAGACAATCCTTTTTTCATGTATTTGGCATTTAATGCCCCACATGATCCTCGGCAGTCTCCTCAGGAATGTTTGGACATGTATCCGTTGGATAAAATATCTGTTCCGGAAAATTTCCTTTCAGTCTATCCTTATGCAGAAGAGGGAGGATCTGGTAAAGATTTGCGTGATGAAATGTTGGCACCTTTTCCTCGTACAGAATATGCTGTAAAAGTTAACCGTAAGGAATATTATTCTCTGATTACGCATTTGGATATTCAAATTGGAAAAATTTTTGATGCCTTGGAAAAGAGTGGCAAACTAAACAATACATATATATTTTTTACGGCAGACCATGGTTTAGCAGTTGGCGATCATGGTTTTATGGGTAAACAAAATCAGTATGATGCCAGTATAAGAGTTCCAATGTTTATTATTGGTCCTGGGGTTAAGGAAGGAGTAATAGTTGATGATTTGATGTATTTGCAGGATATCATGGCAACCTCTTTGGATATTGCAGGAAGTGATGGGGTTAATGCTGTAGACTTTCAGTCTTTTCTTCCTTTGGCACAAGGTAAAAAGATGAAAACTAGAGATGCTGTTATTGGTTGTTATATCGGTTGTCAGAGGATGATACGTACAGATAAATATAAAATGATTATTTATCCAAGAGCAAATATCGTACGTTTATATGATATACAGAAAGATCCACATGAAATAAATGATCTTGCCGGTAATAAAAAGTATCGTAAAATAATGGATAAACTTTTTAAACGTTTTCAGGAACTACAACAAGAAATAAAAGATCCTTTAGATGTAAGACCTTATTATAATGCGTTTATGACAAATAACGAAAGTTCGATATAGATTATTAATTAGGGTTTGTTGAATTACAAACCCTAATTATGTATATGGTTTGTTTTATTATATTTTTGTTCTTTACAAATTAGTAATCGATGTCGGATTTCTGGGTTTTCTTTGGAAGATCGGTATTTCACTATGATATGTGGTAGAGAGTCTTCATGAATAAATATTAGGTAACCGGACTCTATATTTATTGTGACATTTGATAAATGATGACTATATTTGTTGTCAATCAGAGATTATTGTTATTACCAGTATTAATGGTGATAGTAGGAGATGTCCTTTTGGGAATAGAATATATTGATCCGACTTCTTGGTTTGTTAACCCGGATGGAAGTCTATAGACCGAATTATACAGGGGAGACTTTTTACATCTGAATTCTGAAGGATATAAAGTTTGGTGCTCTCAAATAGATCGTTTAATTAATAATTAAGGATAAGGATATTATGAATAAAACAAAGATTGCCGGTTTTACAGCAGGATTATTACTGTTGGTTACCAGTATGCAGGCTAAGATTAGTTTGCCATCCGTTTTTGCTGATCATATGGTATTGCAGCAAAAAAGTGAAGTTCCTGTGTGGGGATGGGGAACGGCAAGTGCAACAATTAAAGTAGTAGGGAGTTGGGCTCCGAAAGATACTGTCTCTGTGGTAGTCCGTTCTGACGGTTCCTGGGAAACGTCATTAAAGACGGTGGAAGCAGGAGGCCCCTACACCTTGTCTTTTTTAGGAGATGGAGAATGCCAGTTGAAAGATGTCATGTTGGGCGAAGTCTGGCTTTGCAGCGGACAATCCAATATGGAATGGACCCCGATGAGTAACATCGATAACCGGGACGAAGAGATTGCTGCCGCTAATCATCCTGATATCCGCTTTTTCCATATTCCTAAGCGTGGAGCAGCTACTCCGCAGAATAATTGCGAAGCATCCTGGGCTGCCTGTACACCGGATGTGATGAAGAATACCAGTGCTGTGGCATACTTTTTCGGACGCAATTTGCAGAAGGACCTGAATGTACCTGTCGGACTGATTGTTTCGGCGTGGGGAGGAACTCCGGCTGAAGTATGGATACCGGAAGAGTTAGTTGTGAATGATCCCCGGATACGCGATGCGATGCCTGGTAAGACATATCCGTGGTGGCCGGTTGAGCCGGGTGTGTTATATAATCAGATGATTAATCCGATCGTTCCTTATGCTTTGGCAGGTGCAATCTGGTATCAAGGGGAGTCAAACCGCGATCATCCGGACTCGTATGGTATCCTGATGAAGACAATGATCGAAAGCTGGCGGAAAAGTTTTAAAAAAGACTTTCCTTTCTATCTCGTACAAATCGCTCCTCATACTTATAATTCAATTGATAACGGGGCAGCTTTGATTCGTGAACATCAGGAGTGGATTTCCCGAACAGTCCCTGGTACCGGTATGGTCGCTGTTTCCGACTGTGTTGCCGATGTAAAGAATATTCATCCTACTGACAAACAAAGTGTTGGTTTACGTTTGGCTAATATGGCTTTGGGTAAAACCTATTCCCGGCTTGATTTTGGTTTTGAAAGTCCGGTATTTAATACGCTGACTGTCAATAAAAATAAAGCAGTGATTTCTTTTTTGCATGCGGAGAATGGGTTGATGTGTAAAGATAAGCAGATCGTCGGTTTTCGTATTGCCGGTGAAGATGGTGTTTTTGAGCCTGCAAAAGCACAGATCAAGGAGAATACAGTCGTTGTCTCTTCGCCACGCGTAAAGAATCCGGTAGCCGTACAATATTGTTTTGATGATGCAACTATCGGAAACTTATTTAATAAGGATGGTTTGCCGGTCGCTCCTTTCCGAACGGATAGAAATTGGAATAATGAATGATATTATTCCTTATCTTTGTTCTTAAAAACAGATAGTATGAATGCAGAGATTATACAATTCCTGAAGGAATTAAGTGCAAACAACAACCGGGAATGGTTCCAGGCTAACAAAGACCGTTACGATGTGTTGCATAAGGCTTTTTTGGATGAGGTTCAGCAGCTGATCAACAGGATCGCTCTGTTCGATCCGCAGGTAGCAGGTTTGGAAGCGAAAGATTGTCAGTTCCGTATTTACCGGGATTTGCGCTTTTCTCCGGACAAGACTCCTTATAAAATTCATTTTGCCGCTTACATGGCTCAAGGCGGACGTGCCAGTGAACGGGGCGGATATTATATTCATCTCGAACCGGGTAACTGCATGTTGTCGGGTGGAGTCTGGTGTCCTCCTCCCAAACTGTTGAAGATGCTTCGTCAGGATATATACGATCATATCGACGAGTTTGTAAGCATTATAGAAAAACCGTCTTTTAAGAATACGTATCCGGTGATGGAGGGTGAAGTGCTGAAGCGTATGCCGGCAGGTTATCCGACAGATTTTAAATATGACGAAATTCTACGTCATAAGGATTTTTGTTTTGCCGCTAATAAATCGGATGAGTTCTTTTTGCAAGATGACTGGATGGATCAGACAATCAAGATTTTCCAGGAACTTCTCCCTCTCAACAATTTCCTGAATTATACGGTGGATGAATATCTGGGAAGGGTATAGGATATAATTAGAAAGATTTGAACTATAACGAAGAAATAACCCTGTTTCTGTCTTAAGCCCTGTAAGGGCGTTACAAACCTATCCCAAGGTTTTAACCTTGGTTTTAAGTAAGTTAAGTGTGTTTTTTAGTTCTGTAAGGACGCCACAAGAACATGTATATCCTTGTAACGCCCTTACAGGGCTAAAAAAGGAAGATGGTATGATTTTTAATACCCAGGGTTAAAACCCTGGGTTGATTTTGGGGTCAGGCCTACAGCCTTCAAGACAACGACACTGATAACTTCAAGACACCAACATAAATAGATTCAAATTTGAAAAAAGCTGTGTCACTATCCGGAAATAATGATCAAGATAATGCTGCAATCGCAGTCCCTACCAGATTGGCATTATTCATTTTATTAACGTGAACTTTTACGTCACCAATTCCAAGTTCGTTCAGAAGAATATCCAATTCTTCCATTACGAGTACATTATAATTCTTATCATTTCTGTTGAGGCTCCAGAACATACTGCCTTCAGCTACCAGGCAAACCTTTTTGATATCCTTATTATATGAAACCAGTAAAGAGATCAGACCGGCTAGTGAGGAGGCTACCAGTTGGGCAGAACGGTTATAGATCCAATGCGCAACCTGTACATATTTCTCCTTGTGGATATCCGGATAATTCATGATGGTAGTCAGTTTTTGGGCATCGAATTTTTCCTCGAACTCATCGAGAGGGAAAGTCGATTTCAATATTTCTCCCAAATACATGCCGGAAACAGCCTTTTCAAATCGTTGCATGCCACGGCTGTCAGAGCAGGCATCGACCATTTCGTCTACCGTCGTCAGGAAAGGCGGATGGAAATTGCCTGATTCCAAATTGACAGGGATCAAGCCGTCTGCCTGTATGGATGCAGGAAGTTTGGTTATCTTATCTGCAGGAATGAAAGTTGCCATATTGGTCCCGGTTCCGACTATCAGTCCGATATAAGCATCGTAGTTACTATCCGTAAGTCCGGCAAACAAACTGGCAACCGTATCGTTCAATACTTTTATATTCGTGAATTTAGGTTCGTTCCGTTCATTGAGGTATTCGAGCAACGGTTTTCCTACGGGTTGTCCCAGCATTTCTTTGATGTGAACTCCCTTTGTCCAATGCAATAATTTGGCATCGCCGTCCGGAAGCGATTCAGCCGCATATGAAAAACAGTAACCTATAGGCATTTCTACGTCCCGTTTGATCTCTCCGATCGGATCGGCTAACTCTTTAAATAATTCCTCTCGGGTGAAACCGGGAGTTTTCATAACCGATAAATCCTTTTTCCATCCGTTCTCAGGATGGATCGTCGCTTTGTCGTTTGCGAAGTTAACGGTAGCGACACGATAGTTGGTCCCTCCCAGGTCGAGAACCAGTGCCTTACCGTTTATATTATTATTTTTGGGGGTAATGAATGTCGGGAGGCATTGTATTTCAGCATTCTCTTTTGCTAACCCCTCTTCTACTTTCTGTCGCAATGAAAGAGCGATCTCTTTCAATTGCTCGTTTTCCAGTTTAAAAATATTTCTCTCCATGATATACTGATTTAATTGGGTACTAATATCATTCCTTTATTTGTAAATAACAAACGAGTATGGATATTTAGTTTTAAAGAATGTGTATGATACTCAAAAAAACTCTTTGTGTCAATTCGTAAGTTGTGAGTGATATTGTATTGGTTTATTTAGAAATATCGGGTAAAAAGTAGCTTTATTTTGTGCTTTTGAAGTAGGTTTATTATAAATTGTAAGTTGATCGGTCTTTTGTTGTAATGTAGAGGTGGTTTAAAATAGTTAAATAACTTATTTTGGCTATCAAAATGTCAGCAAATATTTGGTTTGTATCGGAAAACTATGTTCATTTGCACGCAATTTGAAAGTAAATCTTATAAGTAATATATTTTATGAAAGCTTCAGTTTTAAGAAAAGAGATTTTGTCACTTGTTGTTTTGTTCGTTTGTTGTCTGGCAATGAGTGCCGCATCTCCCAGAAACTATCTTTATGATACGAAAGAGGAGAACGGAAAGATCGTTTCAAAAGTAGTATTCTTGCAGGAAGAAGGACTTTTGAATAAACAGGTGAAATATGAATTCACCTATAATGAGAACGGCAGAGTCGCTGAAAAGAAAGCGTATCGCTGGAATAAGACACAAGAAACATGGGATCCTTATTATCTGATTTCTTATCAGTATAATGAAGATGGAAATATAACTTCCGAATACGGAATGTGGAACAAAAAGAAAAAAGACTATAGCCTGAATCAACAGAAAATGATTGTTCCGGCTACAAGCTATGAAGAGATTTTCTCTTAAGAACCTATTTTATAAAACATTCATAGACACACACGAAAGTGGCGCGAATAACAAAAGACGTGAGTCCCTGTTATTAGCGCCACTTTTATTTTGTGAAAGATTATCGGGTTATCCGATAATCTTTTCTAATTCTTCCAGATTCTTGGCAACATCTTCGTCTGTTACTTCATAATTGGTCAGGTCGCCTGCCAGATACTGGTCGTAAGCTGCCATATCGATCAGGCCGTGACCGGACAAGTTGAACAGGATCGTACGTGCCTTTCCTTCTTTCTTCGCTTCTTCTGCTTCGCGGATGGCAACAGCAATAGCGTGAGATGATTCCGGAGCCGGGATGATTCCTTCTGCCTGGGCAAACATGGTTGCCGCTTTGAATGTATCCAACTGTTTTACGTCCGCAGCATTCATCAGTCCGTCTTTCATCAACTGGCTGACGATCGAACCGGCACCGTGATAGCGCAAACCGCCTGCGTGGATATTAGCCGGAGCAAAGTTATGTCCCAACGTGAACATCGGGATCAGCGGAGTATATCCGGCCTCGTCTCCGAAGTCATACTGGAACTGTCCGCGTGTCAGTTTCGGACAGGATGCCGGTTCTGCGGCGATCACACGAATATCTTTGCCTTCTGTCAGTTTGTGACGCAGGAACGGGAAAGTGATACCGGAGAAGTTTGAACCGCCACCGAAGCAACCGATCACCACATCCGGATATTCGCCAGCCATTTCCATCTGCTTTTCAGCTTCCAGGCCAATCACAGTCTGGTGCAACATCACGTGATTCAAAACGCTACCCAATGTATATTTACAGTTAGGCACCTGCATAGCCAACTCTACGGCTTCCGAGATAGCAGTACCCAGACTACCCTGATAGTTAGGATGGTCGGTCAGGATCTTACGGCCGGCTTTCGTACTCATACTCGGTGAAGCTATCACCTGTGCGCCGAAAGTCTGCATGATCGAACGGCGGTAAGGTTTCTGGTGATAGCTGACCTTTACCATATAAACAGCCAGTTCCAAGCCGAAAGCCTTGGCAGCATAGGAAAGGGCGGCACCCCATTGTCCGGCACCTGTTTCAGTGGTGATATTGGTAACACCTTCCTGTTTACAATAGTAAGCCTGTGCGATAGCAGAGTTCAGCTTGTGTGAACCGATCGGGCTGACACTTTCGTTCTTAAAGTAAATATGTGCAGGAGTATCCAGCATCTTCTCCAGTCCGTAAGCACGAACCAGCGGAGTGGGACGCCATACCTTATATAATTCGCGAACTTCTTCCGGTATTTCGATCCAGGCATCGGTCGTATTCATTTCTTGATGGGAAGCAGCTTTGGAAAACAGGGGATAGAGATCCTCTTCTTTCATCGGTTGCTTGGTCTGCGGATTCAAAATAGGAAGTGGTTTGTTCTTCATATCAGCCACAATATTATACCAGGCTGTGGGTATGTCTTTCTCCTCCAATAAAAACTTTTTAGTACTCATAATTCTTTATGTAGTTTACATTATTAATCAATTTGGCCTTTAAGGCTTACAACTTGGAAGCAAAGTAACAAATAATATTTCGTTCTTCAAATTGAATAAACAAAAATATATACCTTTGTGCCTTCAAATTAGACAAATAGATAACAAACGACAACAATGAAAAAACTGGCTCTGCTACTGGTAAGTGCACTGACTTTGTTTTCCGCAACTGCCCAGAAGAAAAACTTCACTTACAAGTTTTATGGATTTGTGCGTGGTGACTTGTTTTACAACACGCGTGCGAATATGGCTCCGGTAGACGGAAACTTCTACCTTTTCCCTCTTGATGAACAACCGGATGCTGACGGGAAAGACCTGAACGCGACACCCAACGGTAGTTTTTATACATTTACTTCTCGATTGGGAATCAGTGTGACCGGCCCGAATGTCGGCTCTGCAAGGACTTCCGCCTGCCTGGAGACGGACTTTGGAGGCTTTTCTTCCAGTACGACCATGCTCCGTATCCGTCAGGCATGGGTTGCGCTGGATTGGGAAAAGAGTAATGTATTGATCGGTCATACCTGGCATCCGTTGTTCGGCTCCGTTTTTCCGGATATGCTGAATCTTTCTACGGGAGCGCCTTTCCAACCGTTCAACCGCAGCCCGCAAATCCGTTATCAGTATAAAGCCGGCAAGGTGAAGCTCACGGCTTCTGCTATCTGGCAGCTGCAATATACATCGAGCGGTCCGAAAGGTATGAGCGAGGATTATATTAAGAACAGCTGCGTACCGGAATTTTATGTCGGAGCGGACTATACTTCCGATAACGGCTGGCTGGCAGGAGCGGGTATCCATCTGATTTCCCTGAAACCCCGTACGACATCGGAGATAAATGACAAAGTTTATAAGGTAAATGAGCGAATGACAACATATTCCTATGAAGCTCACTTGAAATATACCGGACGTAATTATACCTTTGCAGCCAAAAGCCTGATGGCTTCCTGTTTGGACCAGACGGCTCTGATCGGAGGTTATGGCATCAGCTCTGTCGATCCGAAGACCGGTGAACAGGAATACACTCCTTTCCGTCATTCGACGACCTGGGCGAATTTTACCTATGGAACGAAATGGAAAACGGGTCTTTTCATGGGATACACCAAGAATCTCGGTACGGACAACGAACTGACCGCATCGAAAACGGTCTACGGTATGGGACTGAACATCGACCAGTTATTGACTGTAAATGTGAATTTATCATATAATTTGCCTCACTGGCAGATCGGTCTGGAATATTCTCCGGCAACAGCCTGGTACGGAACGATCGACCAGAAGAATGGCAAAGTGGGAAACACCCACGCCGTAACCAATCACCGCATATTGGGATTGGTTATGTATTATTTCTAATTTGAACGCTTTTAAATGAAAACGAAGCTAGGTATGTTTTTATTGGCCGGACTGTTGATGGCAACTTCCGGTTATGCACAGAAAAAGAATTTTTCGTACAAATTTTACGGACAGGTGCGTGGTGACTTGTTTTACAACTCGCGTGCCAATTCGGAGATCGTGGACGGTTTGTTCCATCTCTATCCGAAAGACGTCGAACCGGATGCCGACGGCAACGACTTGAATGCTACGGCTAACGGTAGTTTCTATCTGCTTTATTCCCGTTTGGGGATAGATGTGGCAGGACCGAATGTCGGGAAAGCAAAGACGACTGCCAAACTGGAAGTCGATTTCCGTGGTTCCGGAAGTAACTTTGCGATGATTCGTGTGCGACATGCCTATGTGAATCTCGATTGGGGAAAATCAGCCGTATTGATCGGTCAGACCTGGCATCCGTTGTTCGGAGATATCTTTCCGCAGATGCTGAATCTCTCCACGGGAGCCCCTTTTCAGCCTTTCAGCCGTAACCCGATGTTGCGTTACCGTTATACGGATCAGGGATGGAGCCTGACCGGGGCGGCGATCTGGCAGTTGCAGTATTTGTCTACCGGACCGAACGGAAAGAGCGAAGAATATATAAAGAACGGTTGCGTGCCGGAATTTTATTTCGGTGTGGATTATAAGAAGGATAACTGGATGGCCGGTGTAGGAGCCGATATCCTTTCCATCGCACCGCGTGTCAAATCTACGGTGGGAGATAATGTATATAAGGTAAAGGAACGGGTTACTTCCGTCTCTTTCGAAGCTCACGCCCGCTATACCAATGAAAACTGGAAGATATCTGCCAAGACATTGTTGGGTTCCAACCTGGCTCACCTTTGCATGCTGGGCGGTTATGGCGTAAGCAGCATCGACAAGCGTACGGGCGAACAGGAATATACGCCTTACCGTCACTCGATGACTTGGCTGAATATCGTCTACGGCAAGAAATGGCAGCCGGGCCTGTTTGTCGGCTATCTGAAGAACCTGGGTGCAGGCAAGGATATTGTCGGACCGACTTATGGTGTCGGACTGGATGTGGACCAGGTATTTACTACTAATTTGCAGATGTCGTATGTCCTGCCTCACTGGAAAGTAGGCTTGGAATACAGTCCGTCCCTCGCCTGGTATGGTGACCGCACATTGGCTGACGGACGTATCCGCGATACGCATTCAGTAACAAATCACCGTGTATTAGGTGTATTAATGTATATGTTCTGATGAAAACACTGATAATTGGAGCGAACGGCTTTACTGGCAGACGAATCTTGCAGCACCTGTCCCGGCAGGGAAAGTATGAACTGGCGGGCTGTTCCTTGCATAAGGATATTTTGCCGGGAGATAATTACCGGTTCGTCCAGGCAGATATAAATGACCATCCGGCTATCGACCGGCTGATTGCTGATGTTCGTCCGGATGTCGTAATAAACGGTTCCGCCTTGTCCGTCCCCGATTATTGTGAATCACATCATGAAGAAGCCTACGCCGCCAATGTGCTGGCAGTAGAGAATATAGCCCGTTGCTGTGAGAGGACTGGCTGCCGTTTCATCCATCTGTCTACTGATTTCGTCTTCGACGGAAAGAAGAACGGATTATATACGGAAACGGATACCCCGGTTCCTGTGAACTATTATGGCATATCCAAATATCAGGGCGAATTGGCTGTTGCTGCTAGTTGCAGTAATTATGCGAATGTCCGTGTAGTCGTTGTTTACGGAAAGGCATTGCCGGGACAGCACGGTAATATCCTGCAACTGGTAAAGAACCGTCTGCAAGCCGGTCAGGAGATACGTGTCGTTTCCGATCAGTATCGTACACCGACCTGGGTACAAGATATTGCCGACGGTGTGGAGAAACTTATGCACACCTCTCTGAACGGAACCTGGCATATTTGTGGCGGCGAATGCCTGTCGATAGCCGATATTGCCTACCGTGTAGCCGATTATTTCCAATTGGACCGTTCGTTGATCATTCCGGTCACTACGGAAGAAATGAACGAAGCCACCCCGCGTCCCCGTTTCAGCGGACTGAGTATTGACAAGGCTGGTTACGAACTAGGCTACACTCCCCATTCCTTGGAAGAAGGAATGGCAGAAATGAAATAGAATTTTATATAACAACAATATGAGCACAGAAAACAAAAACTCTTTAGAACTGAAGTACGGCTGCAACCCCAACCAGAAGCCGTCGCGCATTTTCATGCAGCAGGGGGAATTGCCTATCGAGGTATTGAACGGTCGTCCCGGATACATCAATTTCATGGATGCCTTCAATAGCTGGCAATTGGTGAAAGAACTGAAAGAGGCTACAGGACTTCCCGCTGCCGATTCTTTCAAACACGTCAGCCCGGCTGGTGCCGCTGTTGGAATCGAGATGAGCGATACGCTGAAGAAAATCTACTTTGTAGACGATCTTCCTCTGACTCCTCTGGCAACCGCTTATGCCCGTGCCCGTGGTGCAGACCGTATGTCTTCTTACGGTGACTTTATCGCTTTGAGCGATACCTGTGACGAAGCAACGGCCCGCCTGATCAACCGCGAAGTATCCGATGGTGTTATTGCTCCCGATTATACGCCGGAAGCTCTGGAGATTTTGAAGAACAAGCGAAAAGGTACTTACAACGTTATCAAGATCGATCCGGCCTACAAACCGGCTCCGATCGAACATAAGGATGTCTTCGGCATCACTTTCGAACAGGGACGTAACGAAATCAAGCTGGATGAAAGCCTGCTGACCAATATCCCGACAAAGAGCAAGAATTTCTCAGAAGATGCTAAACGCGACCTGATCATTGCCCTTATCACCCTGAAATATACACAGAGTAACTCTGTTTGTTATGCGAAGGACGGACAGGCAATCGGTATCGGTGCCGGTCAGCAAAGCCGTATCCATTGTACCCGTTTGGCTGGTAACAAAGCGGATATCTGGTTCCTCCGTCAGCACCCGAAGGTAATGAACCTGCCCTGGGTTGAAAAGATCCGTCGTGCAGACCGTGACAACACCATTGATGTCTACATCAGCGACGATCATGAAGACGTACTGGCAGATGGCGTATGGCAGCAGTTCTTCACCGAAAAGCCGGAAGTCTTGACCCGTGAAGAAAAGCGTGCATGGCTGGATACCATGAGCGGTGTGGCTTTGGGTTCGGATGCCTTCTTCCCGTTCGGCGATAATATCGAACGTGCGCATAAGAGTGGTGTGGAATATATTGCACAGGCAGGCGGCTCGGTCCGTGACGACCATGTGATCGATACTTGCGACAAGTATGGTATAACGATGGCTTTTACCGGAGTGCGGTTGTTCCATCATTGATTAGAGACTTTTCATTTCTACAAAATGTTTGGCAATTGCAGCTTCACTCTGAGTAGTATCGCGTTTGCTCCTTGATAATAAAAGTTTGAAAGGGTGACGCCGGATTTATTTCCGGTATCACCCTTTCAAACTTTTTGAGTACATATATTCAATCATATTGTAACCTTGCTTTTTTAATCTTATGCTATTAACTTAAAGGTGCTATCCTATAATATATAAGGTCGCGGGATAGGACAATTAAGGTCTTTTCATCCGATATATATAAATGTAACCCATATCATACAAATATGTAAGGTGTAGGTTGCATATTTGTAAATATAGCCTTTCATATATGTATATACTTTATTTGTAAAATAAATCATAGGAGGGAAACTCTTAGGACCTGTATGTTAGAATATTATGTGTTGATACATAGCATTTTAATATTTATATACTTATTGGAATAGACCTGTTTAGGTGTCTTTGCGTTTTTATCTGTGAAAGCTGGTGATGCCGGAATTGGTGGCGGCGTCATCGTGTAATATCTTGATATATAATCTGATACTATTGTTAGGTGAAAGGTGAAGCCAAAACGTTACTGTTCCTATAATTAATGTACACACGTACATTAATTATATTATTATGTATGGAAGATGTATAGGTGGATAATGTTTTGTAGGAATTGAAATATAATAGTTGTATATATCTTAGGAATGACTAATTTAAACGTTCCTTTTTTCTCGTCATTTTTCAGGTGTTTGTGATCAAATGTGGCTATTTCGTACAAACTTTGCTATTTGGCTGATAAGAAAGGATATAGAATTGGAAAAATATTTTAGGAAAAGATTGCCGATTTGAAAAATAGACGTAAATTTGTGACGAGAAAAAAGGAACGTTTAAACTAGTCATTTCCCTTTAAACAGTGTTTAAGCTGTGAAGAAACAGTGTTTAAGTAGGAAGAAAACAGGGTTTAAACGATACGAAAGAACTATTTCATTCACATTATTATTAATATTAAGGTGAGTTCTATCAATTCAATTTATCCTCTTGTATCAGACAGCAGAACTCTTTAA